>LSQX01143189.1_pt2 | contig 40827 bp, 54 predicted proteins | sample 654561 | NCBI WGS metagenome assembly LSQX01 (sample SAMN04489861, study PRJNA283612) | anaerobic digester metagenome | isolation source: 4 biogas reactors fed with cattle manure at either 37C or 55C with and... | place: Denmark: Kongens Lyngby | collected 2014 | reverse complement strand
CAGGTCGCGGGTTCGAGTCCCGTGAAAGGCTCCAGGATTTATCTCTAAGATTCATTATGAGAAGCAAATTTCAAAGAAACTTTTGGGTAGTTATTGTGATGGAGTTCTTCGAAAGAGGTGCTTATTACGGTGTATTATCGGTTTTATCGGTCTATCTGGTTGCAGGTACTATGGATGGCGGCCTCGGATTTTCGAGAATGCAGGCAGGTACTATTTTAGGTACTATCCAACCTCTGCTTTACTTTCTTCCGATAATTGCCGGAGGAATTGCTGACCGCTATGGCTACCGAAAAATCCTGTTTTTCGCCTTTGCGTGTATGATAGTGGGTTATGCACTGACAGGTGTATTTACTAATTATGGTCTTGTATTTGCCTCGCTGATCCTTATGGCGATAGGTGCGGGCTTTTTTAAGCCGGTTATCAGCGGCACAATAGCCAAATCCACGGATGAGACCAATTCCACCCTCGGATTCGGAATATTCTATTGGTCTATTAATCTGGGCGCCTTCCTGTTTCCATTGTTCCTTGTTCCCAACCTCAAAGCGATGGGATATGAATATATTTTCTACATGGCTGCGGTTGTGGGATTGATACTTCTGCTTATCAATACCTTTTTCTATAAAGAACCCATTTCTCTACGAGACCCTGATACTCAGCAAAAGAGCGTTGGCGAAACGCTTCTTGGGATCCTCACAGTACTCAAGGACTTCAAGTTTATAATCTTTATTCTGCTCTATTCGGGTTTTTGGATCCTCTATTTCCAGATGTACGGTACTGTATTGTGGTATCTCAGGGATCATATGGATATGACACCGGTCAATAATGCGGTTAATTCATTCCTTGGACTTTTCGTTGAGAATCCCTCGTGGGTGTTCGATACGGAGCATGTGACTGTAGTCAATGCAGGTGTCATCATCTGTCTTCAGCTCTTCGTTTCGAAGATTGTAGCCAGGACCCGTCCCCTTCCTACCATGATTACCGGTCTGGCACTGGGTACGCTGGGTATGCTTATTTTGAGTATCTCTTCAAAGCCTTGGGTATTCATTATCGGAATTATGGTCTTCACCATCGGAGAAATGACCACACATCCCAAGTTCCTTTCCTACATAGGAATGATTTCCCCTCCCGACAAGAAAGCTCTCTATATGGGTTATTCTTTCCTCTATGGAGTTATTGGCAGTTCCATAGGTTCTTTCCTCGGCTCTGCACTCTATGTGAAGTTTGTGGATGAAATGGGCCGTCCCGGCCAGTTATGGGCACTGCTTTCCATTATCGGAGTGGTCAGCATCATCGGGCTGTTGATTTACAACAAAGTTGTAGTCAAGTCCAAAACAACGGCATAATATCTGAATTAGCTTGGACTCCGGAAGCAATATTATTAGCACCCACAATCAAAAAAACAACCCCCTCAAAATCAGACGATTAAGGGGGGATTTTTGTGCGGGCGAAGGGACTCGAACCCCCACATCTTGCGATACTGGAACCTAAATCCAGCGCGTCTACCAGTTCCGCCACTTTCGCGTGCATTGCCGCGACCGATTGTAGGTGCGCGGCGGGCCGGCCGCCACGCACGCGGGGAGCAGCCGGCGGGGCAACAAAAAGGGCCCCTGGCGATGCCAGGGGCCCCGGATTTGGTGGGCCGTCAAGGATTCGAACCTTGGACCAATTGATTAAGAGTCAACTGCTCTACCAACTGAGCTAACGGCCCCGAGCGGGAAATTCTAGCAAGGCGACGGCCGGAGGATCAACACGTTCCGGCCACGCGGGAAGCTGGGGTGGAAGACGGGATTTGAACCCGCGACCCCCGGAATCACAATCCGGTGCTCTAACCAACTGAGCTACATCCACCATGGGGTCCGCCGGCCTTGGCCGGTGGGCCGGGCATTGTAGCGCGGTCCGCGCGCAAAGTGCGAAGCCGCCGCGCCCTGGCTGGCGCGCCCGGCAGGACTCGAACCTGCAACCACCGGCTTAGAAGGTTGGGGCAGTCAGCCGCAGGGTCAATGACTTGCGCCAAATAATTTTCAGGAGAGAGAGCCCGTTAAGCGCGCCACGGCGGCCTCGCGGCCGGAATTATCGGGAGGCTTCCGACCCCGTATCCGCGTCTTCCGAGGCCTCGACCACCGGCACCTCGTGGTCGTACAGGTGCACCATCGCCAAGGTCTTGTGCCCGCTGGCCCGCTGCTTCTCGTCGCCGGTGCCGCGCGTGTCGGTGATGCCGCGATGCTTCAGCCCGTGGAGCCCGAACCGGTCTTCCTGCCTCAGTACGCCGTCCGCCACGGCCGCGCGCATCATCTTGCCCCAGGCGGTGTTGAAGCCGGCGCGCGTGAGCTGCGTCCCGTCCTCGCTGACGAAGAGCGGTCGCCGGGTGGCCCGGATGGGCGTGGCCAGGCCCCGCCGGTGCCAGACGGCCTTCCGGTACGCCTGCAGCGCGGCGATCGCCTCGCGCGTCCTGGCACCGAGCCGCACCTGGTTGTCCCGGCTGCCCTTGCGTCGATTGGTCAGCAGCAGCTCGCCGTCGGCGTCGACCAGACCGTCGTGGAGCGTCAGGACCTCGATCCCGCGCAGCCGCGCCTGATACGCGAGTTCCATGGCGGCCCACAGGTACGGAGGCAGGCTGCCTTTCTCCCTGGGACCGAGCGCGCCTCGCGCCCGCGCGAAGGCTTGCACGGCGCGAAAGGTGGTGCGCTCTGGCATGCGGTGGTCTGCAACCTCGGGGACAGCCTTGACGCCCTTCGCCGGGTTCGTTCGGCAGGCGCCGTGCTCGATGCCCCAGCCGAAGGCACGGCGCAGGTATCGCAGCCAGTGGTTGGCCTTTGTGGGGTAGCCGGGCACCGCCGCGCGGCCGGCCTTGGCCGGCATGCCGTCGGCGATCTGGTCGATCAGGGCGCGGATGAATGGCGGCGCGATGCGGTCGACCAGGATGTCGCCCAGCGGACCGGACCGGGTTGGGTAGACCTTGATTGCCGCGGCGTAGGCGGCGTAGTGCGTGCGGGTGCTGTCGGCCAGGGTCAGGAAGTCACGGTGCTGGTGGAAGGCGTCAAGCACGTGGGCCACGCTGCCGCGCCGCGCGCCGCCGGCTCGCGCCTCCATGATGGCGTAGAGGTCGGACAGTTTGGCGGTGCGGTCGGCCACGCTGGTGGCGCGCGTGCCACCCCCTGGCTTCGGCTCACGCACGTACCAGCGGCCATTGCCAGAGCGGTCCCACAGCATCCCTGCGGGCAGCTTCGACTGGTCGATGTGACCGGGGATGGTGGGGTCGAACTTGCGCGGGCGCCCGCGGCCCATGGCGGTCCTCCTAGAGTGCATCGGCCCCGAGCTGGCCGTCATTGGCAGCTGGGTTCCCCAGGCCAAGGGCGGCGTTCAGGGCCTCGACCGTGCTGATGATGCCCCCCTCGGCATCGTAGGTGTAGTGCAGCCCGATCTTCCGCGCCCATGCCTCCACGGTGGCCCGCCGGGGAGCGCTGGCGCCGTCCGCCGCGCTGGGGCGGCAGAGACGCTGGAGGTCTTGGAACTGGAGGACCGGTCCGATCATGCCGCGGCCTGGATGTCCCGCACGCAGTCCAGATTGGCGCGCGCCAGCGCGGCCAGCGGGTGCGGCGGCACGCTGTTGCCCACCATCCGCACTGCCGCGGTGGTGCTGATCGCGCGGCCGTCGGCGGTGCGGTCGATGATGTAGTCGCGGGGGAAGCCCTGAGCGATGAACAGCTCGCGCGGCTTCAGCATCCTCAGGCGGATATCGGTGATGACGTGGGGCACGCCGTCCAGGTGCACCGTCACCAGCGCCATGCGGTCGCGGGTGGTTACAGTGTCCAGAGGCTCGCGCAGGGCGAGCGCGTCGCCGTTGCCGTAGTAGTTGACCAGGAAGGCGGCGACGCGCAGGGCGCCGGCCTCGGCCTCTGGCGACAGGGCCGCCATGTCGGCCGACACCAGGCGCTGGATGCTGCCCTTCGCGCAGATGGTCGGCGCGGGCTTGCGCAGGTCGTGGCCGGCGCCGGTGTAGTACCCGCTGCAGGCCTGCTCGAGGAAGGCGGCGGCCATGGCGTGCTTCACGCCACCGGCGACGACGACGCCCAGCGGCTGCTTGATGTCGAGCGCCCGCGGTGCCTGTCGCTTGCGCTCGCCGTAGCCGGTCTGCACCAACGTGGGCGCCACCACCGCGAAGTGTCCGCCCTTCACCCCGGCGCACTGAGTGCGCAGCGGCTCGCTCGCGGACCAGGTGCGGCCGTTGCTCGCATTGGCGAACTCGGTCAGGAAGAACGGCTCGTCGGCCTCGAGCACATGCTTGACTAGCCCCTTGGCGATCCGCCGCATGGTGGCGTCCGCCAGCGGGCGCGGGCGGTCGAAGATCGAGCGCCCGAGGTCGGAGAAGTCGATGCACTCGGCCGCCGAGACGTAGGGCTTTGCGCGGGCCGGACCGTGCGTCGGCTCCGGCCAGGCGATCGGCTCGCCATCGCGGCGGGCCAGCAGGAACAGGCGCTCCCGGCTGGTGCCCGCGCCGTAGTCAGCGGCCACCAACCGGCGCCACTCCACGGTGTAGCCCAGGGCGCGCAGCGCGGCCACGAACTGGTCCCAAGTGCGGCCGGCGTGGCGCTTGTCCGGCACCAGCTGCTGGTTCTCCACCGGGACCCGCTCGCCCGGTTCCGGCACGCTGCCGTCCATCTTCAGCACGCGGCCGGTGGCCTTGCACCGCTTCGCCACCAGCGGACCCCAGGTGAGGATCTGCCAGACGTTCTCCATGCTGATGATCCGCGGCGCGGTGCGCGTGCCGTGGAGGGCGTCGGCGCGGAGCAGCTGGCCCACCCACTTGAGCACCACCCAGGACAGCGAGCGGATCTTGCCGTTGCGCGGCTGGCCGCCCTTGGCCTGGCTGAAGTGGGTGCAGTCCGGCGAGGCATGGAACCAGCCCACCGGGCGGCCGGCGACGTCGACGCGCGGATCGGCGTGCCAGATGTCCTCGCGGTGGTGCGAGGTGAGTGGGTGGTTGGCGGCGTGCATGCCGATCGCCCACTCGTCGTGGTTGTAGGCCAGCTCGGGGTCCTTGCCGAGCGCCTGCTTCAGGCCCTCGCTCGCGCCGCCGCCCCCGGCGAACAGGTCGACCACGATCTCGCCCGGCCGCAGCGCGGAGCGCTGGGGGAGCGGGAAGTTGAAGCCTCGAGGGGTGCCGTCTGCCATCTTTTTATCTGCCGTTTTTGGAGCTTTGCGCCGCTATTACCGCTATACCGCTCGAAAATGGGATCTACTTAGGGGTAGACCGCAGTGACCGTTCGTCGGGTGGCCCTTGCGGCGTCACTAGTGACGCGATATGATCCTCCCATGCCAGCCATCCCGGCTTGGCGAAAAGAGGAAAAGCCCATGACCGCTAAGACCGCCGCCGAAGTCATCGCCCTGATCCGCGCCGATAGCCCGGATGCCACTGCTGACCAGATCCGTGACGCGCTGGAAGATGGCGCTGCACTGGCAGCCCTGGGCATCACGGACGACGACCAGGAAGCGGTCGAAGAAGCGCATGCCTCGCTCGCCTGAGGCCAAGCCTGAAAAGCGCCCAGCGACGGGCGCAGCGCGCCAGGCGAAGTACGCCGCTGCCGGCCGGCAGATCGCGTGCGTGATCCGCGACCCTGCCGCGCTGGCAGCGCTTGACCGTCTCGCGCAAAAGCATGGCGGCGTGACTGCTGCGGTGACTGCTGCGCTTGTCTCATCGTCAAAGTCCTCATCTCGCAAAGCGGTCTAACAAACCGTTCAAGGGGAAGCCGCTTCGCGGCTCCCCTTAACGCTCGGGTTAGATGACAGTTGGCCAGTCTCAAGCCACTCGGTAAGGCGATCACGCAGACCCTCCACCTGTACGCGGTTCAGGTGCATGCGCGTGGTCACCTGCACTTCCTTCGGGATCGGATAAGGCACCCAGCCAACATCCGTCATCGGGTTGATTCCAACGCTCGCGGCATCGCGCGCCATCACCATCGCTTCGGTGCCAGAGATCCCGAGCCACACCGCGGAAGTCCCTGGACGCTCAAACGAATCCTCGTAGTCGAGAACAATGCTGCTGAGCTGCAAACTGCATTTCTTGCCGTAGTGGTCCTCAAAATCGACCCGTGGCCAGCCGCGTGAGTTCTCGGCATAGGTTCCAAACTTGTCCATTCGTATCTCCTAGATCTGTCATCTAACAATTCATTCAAGGCGATGCCGCTTCGCGGCACGCCTTAACTCGTGGGTTAGGCGGCATTCGGTGACTTGTAGGGAGCCCAGTGAGTGGGGGTCTGCCACTCGTCGAGCTTTTCTTGCGAGACGCTGTTGCGCGTGTAGGACCACCACCCTTCCCACTCTTCAAGCGTGTCGCTCGAGGAAGTCGGGGCCGCTGATGCTGTTGATCGTGTCCATGGGTCAGTCCTCGCAGTCGCTGGGGTGGTGGAAAATCCGGGTGACGCCAAGCCGCTCGATCCGGCCACCACGTCGCTCGAACTCGGCGATGTCGGCGGCAATGCGGGCGCTGGCGGCGCGGCGCGGGTCGAAGCCGTGGTCGACGGTGGCCAGCGCCGCGGGGAAGTTGGTGTCCACGCGGCGGAGTGGGGGGGCGCGCTTCGCCTTCGCCAGCCCGCTGATGGCCTTGGCGACCTCGGCAGCCGGCCGCGGCGGAGCCGGCGCCTTCCGCGGCGCGCGGGTGCGCGCGGGGGCCGCGGGCTTGCGGACTGCCTGGGCGCGCATCGGCTTGGCAGGGGCCGCGGGCTTGCGGCGGGCCGGCTTGGGCATGCCGATCGGCCAGCAGAAGTGCACGGAGCCCTTGCCGGCGCCGACGCGCATGAGCTTGCCGGCCCCTGCCAGCGTGCCCAGGGTCGCGGAGACCAGGTTGACGCAGCCGCCCGGCTCGACCGCGTCGCGGATCTCGCGGGCGGTGAAAGCCTGGTTGGAGTGGCGTGCGAGGAACTCGCGGATCGCCTGGGTGCGGCCGGTGTGATAGGAGCGGCGGGACATCAGTCGCAGCCTCCGCCCACTTCGCCCGGGCGGCCGGGCTTGGTGAAGTCCTGCCAGTGCACCCAGCCGCGCTCGGGGCAGTGGAATCCCCACTCGCGCACGGTGGGGCCGAAGAGGAACAGGGTGACGCAGGGGATGCGCGTGGGCGGCCGCTGCCCGCCGGGGTGCGTGGCAACGGACGGCGGCAGGGTCGGGAGCTCCACCCGGTGCGTGTGCCGCGTCGGGAGGAAGCGCAGGCTGCCGGCCTCCCACGCCCGGCGGCGGTGGATGCCGCCGTCGGCGATGGTGTGCTCGATGTAGGCGCCGTCCAGGATCAGGCTCACGGCCCAGCTGGGGTGGTCGTGGAGCGCGCGGTCGTCGTCGTCGCGCAGGAACACGTGCACGTAGAGGTTCGGCAGGTAGCGCGCCACGCGCGCCTTGGCGCGCCGCCAGAGCGTCGGCTGGGCCTCGGCCTGCTCGCGCCAGCGGCGCCACGGCGTGACGTACCAGCGCAGCAGGTAGGGGCCGCCCTCGGCCTCTTCGCCGATGATGAAATCCGGCCAGCGGGCGGCGATGTAGCGCGCGCGCGCCCAGTCCAGGAGGCGCACGGCGAGGCCGGGGACGCGCACGGCCATCAGCCAGCCCTCGCCCGCGTCCGGGGCTGCTGCAGCGACGCCAGCGCCTCGCGTCCCTTGTCGGTGAGCTCGGCGGCGCTGCCGTACGGAGGAGTGAGCCTGACCAGCCAGGCGGTGTGCATCGCGCGGACGGTGCGCATGGTCACGCGGACCTCGTCGCACTGCGGCGCGCCTGCGGGCCGGTAGCCGCCGCTGCAGCGGGTGAGCTCGCCGGTGGTGCTGGCACCGAATGCGCGCAGGGCGTCGGCGACTTTCGGGGTGATGTGCATGCGGGAATCTCCTGCCCGGGCGTGCCCGGGCGCGTTGGTATCGGGTCAGGCGGCGGCCGCTGCGGCCTGGGCGCGCTCGGCGGCCAGGCGCAGGGTGGGGAGCTCGGCGATCGGCACGATGTCGGCCTGCACGCGCCACGCGAGTTCCGCGCGGCGGGCGGTGCGATGCACCTGCGTGGCCACGCCGCAGCGGCTGCACTCCACGTGCCACGCGCGCGCCGGCGTGCCGAGCAGCCGCGGGTCGGTGGTGCTGCGGCCGCGGGCCTCGATCAGGTGCGGGACATGCCCGCAGGCGCGGTGCGGGGCCAGCGGGCGAGAGGGTTGGATGTCGACCAGGATCATCGCAGTGACTCCTTGCGGGGATGCTTGCGACGGTCGGGCAGGGCGCCGACCTCGCGGAACTTGTCGATGCGGTAGCTGGTGAGTGCGAGCAGCTGTTCGAAGTCGCCGTCCACGCGGGCCAGCCGCGCGTCGACCTCGGCCTGGACGTCGCTGGCGTTGCGGAGACGGAAGGCGCCCATGGCGCGGGCGAAGGCGCTCACAGCACGCCCGCCAGACGCAGGCCGATCACCACCGGGCCGGCGACGTACACGAAGGCGAGGGCGCGGAACTCGGTGAGCCACGGGAACGCCTTGGCCTCCGGATCCAGCTGGTGCTCGTGGCCCGGCAGCGGCGGGCGCTCGGCGGGCCCGGCCCACGGCCGCCACTCGGGCACGCCGACCAGGTCCGCGTTACCGGTGAGCACGCCCGTGGCGTCGGTCGAGCGCTCGGGGGTTGCGGGCGTGTCGGGCAGCGGGCGCGCGTTCATGCGGAACCTTCCTGCGAGCGGGTGGCGACACAGAGCACGCGGTCTGGCAGGCGCGAGTACACGCGGAAGCCCGCATGGAAGAGTTCCGAGACCGCGTCACGACCGAGCCAACCGGCCCAGGCGAACGCGTCCTCGAGCACAGCTTTCGCGTACGCGCCGCGGTGCACCAGTCGCCGCTTCTGCCCTTCGTCGAGCTCGCTCCATTCGACGCGGCCACGGCCATCGCACAGATCGCATTCCCGCTCGTGGCCGCAGCAGCTGCATTCGACGTCGCCTTCACCGTCGCACTCAGGGCAGTCGACAGGCATGTCCGGCGGCCGGCTGGCGATCTGCTCGTCGCGCCAGGCCTCGAAGCTCAGGGGCTTGAAGGAAGCGCTCACTGGGCACCGCCATGCTTGAGCTTGGCCAGCCGACGCTCCTCGCGCCGGCAGGCCTTGGCGATGCCACGCCACTCGCGGGCGACGGCAGCCACGTCGGACAGCCCGAAGACTCCCGCGCGACCGTCGATCCAGTCGTCGAAGATCTGGCGGGCCCGCGCGGTGGCGAGCCGTTCGGTGTTCTCGGCGGCAACCAGTGCGCAGTGCACGTGGTAGGCGCGCTGCTCCAGCGCCGCCGTCCATCCGGGCGCGGCGCTCACCGCGGGCCTCCACGCATCTGGCTGCGGCGGGAGACCTGTCCCTTCGCGCCCACGCGGGCCGTGGCCTCGCTGCCGGGGAACGCACGGCGGGCCGGGCGCGGGGCCGGGTCGTTGGCGCGGCCGGTGGCGGCCAGCAGCAGCACCAGCAGCGGCAGGAACACCAGCCACGCCGCGATGAAGCCCTGCCAGAAGATCGGGTTGGTCAGCGTGTCCAGCACTGCGCACCTCCTCGGATTCGAAGAGGGCGCCGGCGGGTCGTGCTCAGGCCAGGGGACGGGGCCGCGGCTGCCGGAGGGGAGGCCGGCGTGGCGACCCGCCGGTCGCCCGCCCCGGGCGTCCGGGGCGAGTGAACCTTAAGACGCCTTAAGAGCAGAAGTCAAGCGACCTTAAGTGTGGAGCCGTGCCAGAATGGAATTTCGATTCTGGAGGGGTGTCGCATGCGTGCATTCGCGATGGTTCTGGGGATGGTTTTGGTCGTGGCGGCGTGTGCGAGTTCGCCGACCGCGGAACAGCAAGCGGCGGCCGACTACGGTCCTCCGGTGGGGCAGGAGGCCGCAGAGGCTGCAGCCAAGGAATACCTCGGCGGTCGGCTCAAGGATCCGTATTCCGCCGTTTACCAGTGCGCTCCGATCAGCAAGGGCTTCATCCAGGCCGCGCCGCTCGTGGGACAGAAAATGCAATTCGGCTGGTTGCTCGATTGCACGGTCAACTCGAAGAACAGCTTCGGCGCCTACACAGGTGCCAAGCCATACCAGTTCCTGTTCCGCGACGGCCGCATCATCCACGTGTCCGGGCAGGAATGCCTCGCCGGCGGGGGTTGCTACATGGCGCCGATGCGTTGATCAGCGGGCGTGCGGAACGTCTGGCGGGTCGCACCCGTCCTGGACGCAGGCCTCAAGGGTTCGCATCCGCTCGCAGAGGATTGCCACGGACTCGTCGCCCAGCGCGCTGATGCTGCTGACGTGTTCGGCGTCCAGGTGGCGCTGGATCTCGGGAATCCAGCCGTAGCTGGTCGCGATCCGGTTGATCTCCCGCGTCATCTTCGCGCGGGGCGACACGTCGAACGCGGGTAGCGGGTCGTTGGCGGCGAAGCTCTGGTATCGCTTCCACGCATCGGCCTCGTCAGCCGCCTGGGCAGGCTGGATGGGCACCGCCTCGGAAATAATCTGGCGCAGGCGGGACACCCTCGCCTGAAGCTCACGATCCCGCATGACTCCCCCTTGGCGGCTCAGGCCGCAGCAGCAAGGACGAAGCGCAGCACCTTCGCCCGAGGCAGACCCTCCTCAAGCAGCTCGAAGGCCACCTTCGCGATCTCGGCGAGCTTGGGGGGTGGCAGCGTCTTGCCTTGCTTGCCGAGTTCGGCGAGGGCGTCCGTTGCCAGCTGGAAGGCGAGGGTGAGGGTGTCGGAGCTCAGATCTTGAGACGGGTAGGCCGGGCGGCCTTCGTTCAGTCTGGTCGCTGGTGCGCGCTCGCCCAGCAGCAGTTCCCTGGCGTCCATCTCCACGGCGTCGGCGATGTTCATCAGCATGGTCGCCTTCACGTGGTCCGGCGAGATCTTGTCGCTGACCCAGTTGCTGATCGTGGCTTCGGACGTCCGTGCGCGCCGGGCGACTTCCGCGGCGTGGACGTTCAACTCGGCCATGCGGCCGGCGAGGCGGGAACCGATGGTTTCGGAGGGCATAAGGCAGCTTAAGGCGCTGGCGCTTAAGTCGGCTTGACTTGTCACCTTAAGACCCCTTAAGGTGCGATCCGCCATGACCAAGATCACGAAGCGCCAACTCCGGGCAGCTCTCAGAGAGGCTCCCGCCCCCGAACTCAGCGACGCGGACCTGGCCCGCTGGTTCGGGATCAGCCAGTCCGCGGTTTCCCAGTGGGAAGAGGACGCACCGATCCCTCGGCTCCGGGCCCTCGAGGTGGCGCTGAAGCGCCCGGACCTTGCCGTCGAGCAGGTGGCTTGAGTGCTGGGGGCAGAAGAGCAGGGCGACCACGTCCCCGGCGCCGTGGCCGATGGTCCATCTGCGTACTGCCGTGACGCGAAATCCATCCATGTCGCACATCGTGCGACCAGCAACAGGGGGAGCGCATGAAGCGCGATCGTCATTTCCTGCCGCCGCGCCAGTCGGTGGTCTACGGCCACACCCGCCGCATGCTCGACGAAACGGGCATGAACGCGAACACCTTCGCCATGCACGTGGCCGAGCGCTACCACCAGCTGGTGGCACCCGATGTCCGCGGCGTGCCGCTGCGGCTGGGCGAGGGTGACGAACTGCTCGCGGCCCTGAAGAACAACGGCCAGATCATCCGCCGCTACATGGACGGCACGGTGAAGGTGCTGCCCGCCGACCTCGAGGACGCCTGGGTGATAGCGCTGCCGGCAGCGTACCGCAGCGACTGCGAGCGTGACCTGGCACAGCGCCGCGGCACGCTCAGCGTCCGGGTTCCGTCGGGCGACGCCGCCAAGGCGTTCGGCGTGGCCGCGCTCACGACCGAGTTCGGCGAGCTGCTGCAAGCGCTGGCGCCTGCCTTGGCCGACGGGAAGATCTGCGAGCGCGACCTGCCACACGCGCGGCGCATCCTGTCGGAGAGCGACGACCTGATCAGCCAGGTGGTGGCGCTGCGCCGGCAGATCACCGCGCTGCTGCCGGAGGGCTCGGTCCATGCCTGATCCCATGGACCTGGTCCAGGAGCGCGTGCAGCGCGAGACCGACGCGCTCGTGGCGAGTGCAGCGCGGGCCACATCGCCCGGCGCCACGGCCTGCGTGGTGGCGGACTGCGGCGAGCCCATCGCCCCGGAGCGCACCGCGCTCGGGGCGCGGCTGTGCCTGGACTGCCAGCGCGGCGCGGAAGCGCGCAACGCGCACTTCGCCAGGTGGGGCCGGCGGTGACGCATGGCCGCCTGGCATGGCCCGCGCCGAGTCACGCATCGCCCGCCCAGCCCGGCGTCGATGCGGGGCCTGGCGCTGGCACGGCAGGCGCTGGTGGCGCCGGCCACGGGGCAGGGCAGCGACGCGCTGCTCGCCGAACGCGAGCGCCTGGCGCTCGAAGCGGATGCACGACGCCGGCGGCAGGGCTGTCTGCCGCTGCCACGGGGGGAATGATGGGTCACTGGATGGTGGTGCCTCCGCACGCGGTGCGGTGGCCCGTGGACGACGCGGGGTTCGCCCCCACGCCCCCGGGTGTGAGGAGCGAACGCGGCGCAGTTGCAGCGGCGGGCGTGGGCGTGGGGGGCGGCGGCGTCTCGCTGCTGCGTGCGACGGCCGGGCGCGGGTCCTCCCCCGGGGCCCCCTACGCGGGTAATTCGGACCGCGATTTCTGTGTAGTCAGCGAGCCCGGGGCTTACTGAAATGGGCACGAACTACGACGACGTGCTCCGCCAGCTCACCGGCTTCGGCCTGCTGCTCGACCGCGGCAGCCTGGAGATCGGCCGCATGGTCCGCTGCAAGGTGGAAGGCGGCGGCCGCGAGAAGCGGGGCTGGTACATCCTCCACGAGTTCCCGAAGTCCGACGGCACGCTGCTGATCGTCGGCAGCTACGGCATGTGGCGTGGCAACGAGAACCACGCGCAGAAGATCGAGCTCGGCAAGGCCGATCCGCTCTCCGCTGACCAGGTGGCCGCGCTCAGGCGCCGACTGGCCGAGGACCGGAAGCGCATCGAGCGTGAGCGCGCCAGGGAAGCGGCGCGCGCGGCCGAGGTCGCACGCAAGGCCTGGGCCGCGCTGCAGGTCGACGGCGAGTCGCCGTACCTGAAGCAGAAGGGCGTCGGCGCGCACGGCCTGAAGTTCACCCGCAACGGATCCGCCGTGCTGCAGCTGGTCGACACCGGCGGCAAGGTGCACGGCCTGCAGTTCCTCCGCACAGCTGCGCAGGCGCGCGAGGCGCGTCGGCCGGCCAAGGAATTCTGGCCGGCCGGGCTGGCCAAGAAGGGCCACTTCCACATGCTGGGGCACGACCCGCACTGGATCGTACTGGTGGCCGAGGGGTACGCCACCGCGGCGTCGTTGTACGAAGCCACCGGGTTCCCGGTCGCCTGCGCCTTCGACGCCGGCAACCTGCGGCCCGTGGCCGAGGCCCTGCGCAAGCGCTACAAGCGCGCCCGCATTCTGGTGTGCGCCGACGACGACTGCTTCACCGACGGCAACCCCGGCGTCACCGCCGCCGGCGCCGCGGCGCTCGCGGTCGACGGGGCCTGGCTGGCGCCGGCCTTCACCGACCAGGCGGCGCGCCGCGAGAAGTTCGAAGCCAACGGGCACAAGCTCAGCGACTTCAACGACCTCCACGCCCTGGAAGGCCTCGCCGCCGTGGGCGCCCAGGTGCGTGCCCGCCTCTCGGAATTGAAGTGGGACCCCCCGAAATCGCGCGCCGTTTCTTCCTCCGAACAGGGGGGAGGGGCGGCGAAGCTCAAGCCGATCCAGTACGTCGACCAGCTGCTCGAGCGCTACTCGCTGGTCTACGCCGCCGGCGGCGCCGTGTTCGATCGCCAGGAGCACTGCCTGCTGGCGCTGACCGACATGCGCAACCTGTGCATCCGGCCCGACGTCCACAAGGCGTGGATGGAGCACGCCGACCGCGACGTGGTGCGCCAGGACGAAGTGGGCTTCGACCCCGCGTGCACCGATCCATCGATCACCTGCAACCTGTGGGGCGGCTGGCCAACGCAGCCGCGCGCCGGCAAGTGCGACAAGCTGCTCGAGCTGCTGGAGTACATGTGCAGCGGCGAGCGCAACAGCCGCGAACTGTACGAGTGGGTCCTGCGCTGGGTCGCCTACCCGATCCAGCACCCCGGCGCGAAGATGAAGACCACCATCGTCGTCCACGGACCGCAGGGCACCGGCAAGAACCTGTTCTTCGAGACGGTGATGGGGATCTACGGCAAGTACGGCCGGATCCTCGACCAGGACGCCCTGACCGACAAGCACAACGACTGGGCCAGCCGGAAGCTGTTCCTGATCGCCGACGAGGTGGTCGCGCAGGCGCACCGCTTCGAGGTCAAGAACAAGCTCAAGACGCTGATCACCGGCACGTGGATCCGGATCAACCCGAAGCACATCGCCGCGTATGACGAGGCGAACCACGTCAACCTGGTGTTCCTCTCCAACGAGACCATGCCGGTGGTGCTCGAGGAAGACGACCGCCGGCACTGCATCATCTGGACCCCGCCGAAGAAGCCGCCGCAGTTCTACGCCGAGCTGCTGGCGGAGATCGCCTCGGGCGGCGGCGCGGCCCTCCACGACCACCTGCTCAACCTCGACCTGGGCGACTTCAACCCGGGCACGCCTCCGCCCACTACCGACGCGAAGCGCGAGCTGATCGACCTCGCGCAGGACAGCCCGGTCGAGTTCGTCGACGCGGTCTTCCGCCGCGACGTGCCCGGGACCGTGGTCGAGGTCGGCGGCAAGAGCGTCGTGCCGGCGGGCCTCACCCAGGACTGGTTCGACATCTACCGCCACTGGTGTTCGCTGGTGGGCGTGAAGCCGGCATCGCTGAAGCGGTTCGTCAACGCCCTCGAGAAGCGCCGCGGCTACCGCGCAGAGCGCAAGCGCTACATGACGTGGCCGGACTACGCCGTCCCGACCAAGGTCGGCCCACACAGCGTCCTGATGTTCGGGCACGAAGCGCCGGAAGGCCAGGATGAGGCCGAATGGCTCGGTCGGCACGTGGCTGCGCTACGCGCGCGCGCCAGCGACGAGAGGGCGTCGCGATGAGGGCCGCGTGTCCTGTGCGGGCACGTCCCCGCACCAGTGCGGTGACCTGTGCGGGGAGAAATGGCGTCATTGCTTGTCTGTGCGGCCTGTGCGGGCACTCCGCGCGCCCGCGTACGGGGGTACGTGCGCGCAGGTGCGGGCAGGCGCGCGCGCACATGCGCGCACGCGGGACGCACGCCGCACAGGCCGCACAGGCAGCACAGGCGTTGAGCATCAGGCACTTGCGCGAATCCGTGCCCGCACACGTCCCCGCACAGCCTGCGCGCTCCCCGCACAGGACCGGTCGCGTGCGCGCGCGCGACTTCCTGACCCCGATTCCCGAAAAGAAAGTGGAAGGAGGCCGCTTCGATGTCTGAGCCGCGCGAGCTGCCCGCGACCCTGGGCTTCCGGAAGTTCGCGGAGCTGCAGGGCTGGCGCCCCAGCTACGTCACCGAGCTCAAGGGCAAGGGGCACCTGGTGCTGACCGAAGACGGGCGCCAGGTGCGCGTGCCGGAGTCGTTGCAGCTCCTGGCCGACCTGCGTGACCCGGCGAAGATCGGCGTGGCCGCCCGCCACGCTGCGGCCCGTGCCGAGGCCGCGCCGCCCGCCGGCACCGACGATCCGGCGGACGCCGACGCCGATCCGGGCTACCCGACCGACGTCGTCACCGACAGCCACGCGCGGCGCCGCGCCAAGGCGCTGGCCGACAAGGCCGAGACGGACGCCAAGGCCGCCGAACGCGACTACCGGCTGAGCATGGGCGAGCTGCTCGAGGCCGCCGACGTCGAGCAGACCGTGCGCTCGGCGGCCACCACCTTCCGCGGCGCGCTCGAGAACCTACCCAACACCCTGGCGCCGGAACTCTCCTCCCTCGCCGACGAGGGGCGGGTGCGGGTGGTGCTGGCCGAAGCCTTCGAGCACGTGCTCGAAGAGCTGTCGCGCGTGTTCGCCAAGATTGGCCGGGCGGAGGGCGCATGACTGCCGCCGCCGCCCCGCGCATCGCCGCCGCCATCAGCCGCGCCGTCGCGCCGCGCAAGCCGATGCGCGTGAGCGACTGGGCCGCCGCCAACCGGATCCTGTCGTCGAAGGCGAGCAACGAGCCCGGCCGCTGGCGCAACGACCGCAACCCGCTGCTGGTCGAGCCCATGGACTGCTTCAGCGCCCGCAGCCCCGTGCGCGAGGTCGTCTGCCGCTTCCCCATCCAGTTCGGCAAGAGCGAGCTGGAGTGCAACGTTCTCGGCTACACCATGAGCGAGGTGGGCGGCCCGATCATGGTCACGCTGCCCGGCCAGGTGTCCCTGGACAAGTGGATCGACCAGAAGCTCAACCCGCTGCTGGAAGAGACCCCCGCCGTGCGCCGTACGCTGGCCAGCACCGCCAGCCGTGATGCCTCCAACCGCCGCACCTTCAAGGAATTCGAGGGCGGGCAGCTGTACCTGGAGCACGCCGGCAACCCGGCGCGCCTAAAGTCCACCAGCGTCCGCACCCTGATCGTCGACGAGTTCTCCAGCTTCGCCAGCGCCTGCCGCAGCGGTGACGACCCGGACCAGATGCTGGACGGCCGTAACAGCGCATTCCCGGCCACCTACAAGCGGCTGAAGGTCGGCACGCCCGAGATCCGCGGTGTGTGCCGGATCGACGCGCTCTTCGCCAAGAGCGACCAGCGCCACTGGCACGTGCCTTGCCCCGACTGCGGCCACCGCCAGCCGCTCGAGTGGAGCGGGCTGCACTGGACGCCGGACGTCAGCCACGCCTGGTACGTCTGCCGGGAGTGCGGCGTGGTGATCGAGGAAAGCCAGAAGGATGCGCTGATCGACGCCGGCGGCTGGGTGGCACACAACCCCGGCGCCGACGTGCGCGGCTACGCCGCCAACGGCCTGTACTACAAGATCGGCCGCGGCCCGCGCTGGATTGCGCTGGCGCGCGAGTGGGTGGACGCGCAGAACGACCCGGCCAAGCTGAAGACCTTCATCAACGACCGCCTTGCCGAGGCCTGGGAAGACCCGGCCATGCGCGCGGTCAAGCACAACCTGGTTGCTGACCGGGTGGAGCCGCGGCCGCTGCGCCCGGTGCCGGCGTGGGTGCTGGCCGTGACCGCCGGCATCGATACGCAGGACGACCGCCTGCCGGTGCAGCTGGTCGGATGGGGCAGGGGCCTGCGCGCATGGCCGATCGACTACGTGGAGCTTCCGGGCGACCCGGCAGAGGACGACGTGTGGGCTGCGCTGACCGACCTGCTCAACCGCCCGATCGAACACGAGCTCGGCGGCTTCCTGCGCGTTGAGGCGAGCGCCCAGGACGCCGCCGGCCACCGCACGGAAGCGGTCAAGGCCTTCGCCCGCCAGCGCCGCGTGCGCCGGCACCTGCCGATCTTCGGCGCCAAGCCGAACAACGCCCCGGTGCTGAGCAAGGGCACGCTGGTGGACGTGAACTGGCGCGGCCAGTACGACAAGCGCGGCATCAAGATCCACCACGTCGGCACGGTGGGCATCAAGCACCTGCTCTACAGCAGGCTCTCCAGCGACGCGGACAAGGCGCCCGAGGACCGGCTGCTGCGCTTCAGCGACGAGCTGGAGCCGGCGTACTTCGGCGGGCTGGTGAGCGAGACCTACAACCCGGCCAAGAACCGCTTCGAGAAGCGCCGAGGCGGGCCGCGCAACGAGCCGCTGGATACGTGGGTGTACGCCTACGCGGCGACGCATCACCCGGAGCTGCGCTTGCACCGGTGGACGAACGCGGACTGGGACCGGCGTGAAGCCCTCCTGCGGGCCGAAGCCGAAACGCCTGCGCCCGGCGCCGATTCCCGTGGAACACCCGCCACCCCCGAGCGCCGTCTGCCGGCCCGCGATTCCCGTGGAACACCCGCCCGGCCGCGCCGGCGCGGCGCCCTCATCGACCCGACCTGACCGGAGACCATCGTGGCCGAAGACGCCAAAGCCGACGAACTTGTGGACCAGCTGCGCGAGCGCTTCAAGGATCAGATCCGCGCCGCCGCCCCGGACATCCCGCCGCACCAGGCGCTGCAGTTGGCGGACAGCCTGTGCCTTGCGCAGCTCGACGTTCTTGCGGGGCGCCGCGTGAGCTACAAGGCGCGGCCCACCATCGACGGGGATGCGATCGCGGAAAGCTGGCGCCGAGGCCTGTCGCTGCGTGAAGTCATGGCGGAGCACAAGTGCAGCCGTGCGGCCGCCTACAAGTACCACCCGAACCAGTCCGCGAAGCAGGCGCGACAGGGCTGAAAGAAAGTCCACGGAATCCCATGACGGTGGACACCTACATGTATAGCTTGGGTGTCCATGTCGACGCAGGAACGCCTGGACGCCTACCTCACCGCCGAGCGCAAAGTGCTCGCCGGCCAGTCTGTCCGCTTCGGTGAGCGGCAACTCTCCTACGCCGACCTCGCCGAGATCCGCAAGGCCATCATCCAGCTGAAGGCGGAGCTCGCCGCCGAGTCCGGCCAGCTGGGACCTTCGCGCGGCAGCCTCCGGTTCCGCACCGCGGTGTTCAACCGATGACCCCCGCCATCCGCCCCGGCATCATCGACCGCGCCCTGGCGCAGGTGGCCCCGCGCTTCGCCGCACGGCGGATGTTCGCGCGCTCGGTTCTGGCCATGTACGAAGGCGGGCGCAGCACGCCGCGCCGGAAGAAGTCGCGCAACAATGCCACCGGCGAGCGCCTGGTGGTGCGCGACGCCGCCACCGTGCGCGCAACCGTGCGCGACCTTGAGCGCAACTACGACCTCGTCGACGGTGCCCTCAGCACCCTGGTGCGCAACATCATCGGCCCGTCCGGCATCAGCATCGAGCCCACGCCGCGCGACGGCCGCGCGGGCGACACCTTCGACGACATCGACGACGACTTCGCGCGCGACCTGCTCAACGCATTCCGCGAGTGGAGCGCGACGCCCGAGGCAACCCGCACGCTCAACTGGGTCCAGGCCCAGGAGCTGGTCTGCCGCTCCTGGCTGCGCGATGGCGAGGCCTTCGGCCAGCTGGTGGAAGGCAGCGGTGCGCCCATCCGCCACGCCAGCAGGGTTCCGCTCACCCTGGAGTTGCTGGAAGCCGACGTCTGTCCGCTCGACCACGCTGCGGGCGACAACATCGAGGCCGGGATCGAGCGCAACAGCTGGGGGCAGCCCGTCGCCTACTGGTTCCACAAGCACCACCCGGGCAACGGCCGCGGGTTCGTGGACGGCGACCTGAAGCGCGTCCCCGCCGAGCGGGTGCTGCACCTGGCCGTGCGCCGTCGCCTGTCCGGCCTGCGGGGCATCAGCCTGTTCGCGTCGGCGATCGACCGGCTGCTCGACATCAAGGACTACGAAGAGAGCGAGCGCATCGCCGCGCGGATCGCCGCGCGGATCGCGATGTACATCAAGCGCGATAAGGACATGGACGGCTGGACGCCGCCGGTCGACGAGAACGGCATGCCGGTGGAGCGTGACTTCCTCCTGGAGGCGGGCGCCATCTTCACCGATACGGCGCCGGGCGAAGAGATCCAGATGCTGGATTCCAAGCGCCCGAACAGCATGCTCGAGCAGTTCCGCACCGCCATGATGCGCGCGGTTTCGCGCTGCATCGGCCTGAGCTACTCCAGCCTGTCCGGCGACTACGACGGCACCTACAGCGCCCAGCGCCAGGAGCTGGTCGAATCGTACGACGGCTATCGCATGATGACCGCGACCTTCGTGGCGCGCTTCGTGCAGCCGGTGTGGGAGCGCTTCGTCCAGATGGCGATCGCGTCCGGCACCGTCCGCGTCCCCGCCCACATCAATCCGGCCACGGTGGCCCAGGCCTCGTTCCGCGGACCCAAGATGCCGTGGATCGATCCGCAGCGTGAGGCCAGGGGCATCAAGGAACTGTTCGATGCCGGTGTCGAGTCGCGTACGGCGGTCATCGCAGAACGCGGCGGGCGCGTCCAGGACAAGTTCGAAGAGATCGCCCGCGAACGCCGGCTGGCAGAAGAGCTCCGCATCCCCTTGGGCGACAGCGTGCCCGTCACCGATGACACCCAGGACCCCGACGAAGAGTCCGGGCAGGGTCGCCGCCGCGAGCGGCAATCTCGCCTGCGCGTGGTGCGCACCTCAGGAGACCACACCCGATGAAGCAGACCCTGTTGTCCACGGCGGTGCTCGCCGCCCTCGCCATGGTGCCGCAGGCCGCGCCGCGGCACGACCGCCCGCACATCGAGCCGCTGATGCAACTGCGCCCGGTGGGCGAGGGCGCCGACACCTACGAGCTCCTGATCTACGGCGACATCGGTGAGAGCTGGTGGAGCGAGTCGGTCAGCGCGAAGTCGGTGGCCGAACAGCTCAACGCGCTCGACGACAGTGTCGCGACCATCAACGTGCGCATCAACAGCTACGGCGGCAGCGTCGCCGACGGCCTGGCGATCTACAACGCGCTGCGCCGACACAAGGCGACCAAGGCGGTGACCATCGACGGCGTGGCCATGTCCAGCGCCTCGCTGATCGCGATGGCCGGCGACACCGTGTCGATGCCGCCCACGTCGATCCTGATGATCCACGCCCCGTGGGGCGGCTGCTACGGCAACGCCAAGGAAATGCGCCAGTACGCCGACGTGCTCGACACGTTCAGCGACTCCATGGCCGATGCCTACGTGCAGAAGTCCGGCAAGGCGCGGGCCGACATCCTCAGCCTGCTGAAGGATGGCGAGGACCACTACTACACCGGCGAGGAAGCCGTGGCCGAAGGCTTCGCCGACGCCGTCAGCAGCGACGACGCCGGCAACGACGAGCCGGACGAGAACGCCCGCGCCTACGCCCACGAGCTGCTGGCGCGGATCAGCGCCCGCGGCGCGCCGGCGAAGTACGCCGGCATGGTCGTGACCGCGGCCATGCGCGGCGCGCCGCGCTCCGCCCGCGCGGCGCCGGGCCCGCAGGCCGTGGAGCAGCGCCTGACGGTCACGGTCGACGCCAGTGGCGTGAGCGAGGCGATTGCGTCGGCCATCGCCAACCAGAATCCGCCGGCCACACCGGCCGCGACCCCGCCGGCGGATGCCGGTTCCAACACTCCCGGAGCAAGCACCATGACCGAAGAAGAGAAGAAGGCCGCGGCCAAGGCCGTGCTGGCCGCCGACAGGGCGCGCCGCGAGGCGATCCGCAACCAGTTCACGCCGTTCCTCGCGCGTGCCGACCTCGACCAGGCCGCCCTCGCCAGGCTGCAGCGCGAGTGCGAAGACGACGTCGACACCACCGTGGAGGCTGCCGGCGCCAAGCTCCTGGCGATGCTGGGCAAGGACACCACCCCGTCCGGCGGCCACCAGGCCGGCGACGGCCTGACCCACGACGAGACCGTCAGCTACCGCCAGGGCGCCATCAATGCCGTCCTGCACCGCGCCGACCCGGCCGCCCATCCGATGGACGAGCAGGCCGCGCAGTTCCGCGGCATGGACCTGATGGACATGGCCCGCGACAGCGTCGAGCGCGCCGGCCGCCGTACCCGCGGCATGAGCAAGCGCGAGATCGCGGTGCTGGCGCTCCAGAGCACCAGCGACTTCCCGGGCATCCTCGAGAACGTCATCACCAGGACGCTGCGCGCCGGCTACGAATCCGCCGCCCGCACGTTCGTCCCGTTCTCGCGCCGCGCAGTGCTCCCGGACTTCAAGCAGGTCAGCCGCGCCCAGCTCGGCGGCGCACCGAACCTGAAGCGCGTGCTGGAAGGGGCGGAGTACGAGTACGGCAGCATCGGCGATGGTGCCGAGAAGTACGCGGTGCAGAAGTATGGCCGCATGGTGCACATCACCTGGGAGGCCATCGTCAACGACGACATGGACGCCCTGTCGCGCATCCCGCAGGCCTTCGGCGCCAGCGCCGCGGACCTCGAGTCGGACATCGTCTACGCGATCCTGACCGGCAACCCGAACATGGCCGATGGCAAGGCCCTGTTCCACGCCGACCACGGGAACCTGGGCACGGCCACCAAGCTCGCGGCCGCGCTCGACGCCGACGCCGCGCTGGACCCCATCGCCGAGGCGCGCAAGAAGATGCTGCTGCAGAAGGGCATCGAGGGGCGCTACATCACCGTGCGCCCGCGTTACCTGCTGGTGCCGCCGTCGCTGGAGAAGGCCGCGCTGCAGATCACCGGCACCAACTTCCAGCCGTCCCGTGCCGCCGACACCAACGTGTTCGGCTCGTCGCTGGTCCCGATCAGCGAGCCGCGCCTGGAGGACGCCAGCTCCACCGCGTACTTCCTGGCCGCGGAGCCCAACACCGTCGACACCATCGAGTACGCCTACCTCGAGGGCAACGAGGGCGTGTTCACCGAAACGTCGAACGGCTTCGAGGTGGACGGCCTGAAGGTCAAGTGCCGGCACGTGTTCGGCGCGAAGGCCATCGACTGGCGCGGCCTGTTCAAGAACGCCGGCGCCTGACGCCCGCAGGGCCCGGCCAAGCCGGGCCCTGACTACCCCATCCCGCTGGAGCACAGGACATGAACAACGCGTTTTCCGATGGCAAGACCATCAACATCGTCGGCCCCGCCACCGCGGGCGTGCCGGTCATCGTCGGCACGGTGCTGGCGATCCCGGTCAATACCCTCGCCAGCGGCGAAGCCGGCGCGGCCTGGATCGAAGGCGCCTACGTGCTGCCGAAGCTGTCCACGGCCGTGATCGCCCAGGGCGCCAAGGTGATCTGGGACGCCAGTGCCGGCGAGGTGATCGTGGCGGCGGCCGCCACGGGCGACCTCAATGGTGCCGGCGTGGCCATGCAGGCCGCGGGCAATGGCACCACCTCGGTGGCGGTCAAGCTCACCCCCGGCGCCGGCGCGCTGCAGGGCGGTTAAGCCTCTCTCCCTCCCGCCCCCACGCCTTCGGTCCTGGCGTGCGGGCGGGCAGGGTCTTCCTCACACCGGATCCACGATGACCGCCACCCCCTCCCGCTTCGACACCTTCATCGACCGCGTGCTCTCGCACGAGGGCGGCTACGTGTTCGACAAGCGCGACCCGGGCGGCGAGACCCACTGGGGCATCAGCAAGCGCAGCTACCCCACGGTCGACATCAAGCGCCTCACCCGCGCACAGGCGGTCGAGATCTACCGCCGCGACTTCTGGCTGGCCCAGCAGTGCGACAAGCTGCCGGCGGCCATCGCCTTCCAGCTGCTCGACGCCGGCGTGAACCACGGCCCGGGCAACGCCATCCGCTGGCTGCAGGCCGCCGCCGGCGCTGCGGTCGATGGCGCCATCGGCCCGCGCACCCTCGCCGCGGTCCTCCGCGCCGACCAGAACGACCTGCTGCTGCGCTTCAACGCCGCGCGGCTGGATTTCTACGCATCGCTGTCGACCTTCGCAGCCTTCGGGCGCGGCTGGGTGCGGCGAGTGGCCGCCAACCTGCGTCATGCCTCGGGGGACAACTGACATGGGCCTGGGCTTCATCCTCGGATTCGCCAGCTGCGCGGTGGTCAGCGTGGCCTTCCCGCGCGTCGGCGCGGCCCTGCACGCCGGCGTGCTGCGCGCCTGGGCGTGGCTGCGTCGCAACCTCCGCAGGGGGCCGGTCGCGTGATGGACCTCGAGCGCGCCGCCGGCGGCCGCATGCATTTCGTGCTCGGGACGGTCGAGCGCTGGGTCGTGGCCGCGGGCGCAACCACCCTGGTTGCGCTGATCGGCGTCGTGTACGTGGGGATCGCGGCCAAGATCGATGAGGGCAACCAGAACACCCGAGCGCTGACCGCGACGGTGTCCCAGGTGGTCACGCAGCAGGCGGTCACCAACGGGCAGGTGGCCACGCTCACGCAGCAGCTCAGCGACGTGCCCCGGCTGAAGACCGACGTGGCCGAGACCAAGGTGCGCGTCGACCGGCTGGAACAGGATACGAAGGAGCTCCGCCAGCTCCAGGGGCTGAAGCGATGAAGCTGATCGTCGACGACTGGCGCGACGTCTGGCGCTACTACTCCACGTGGGCGCTGGCGGTCCTGGCGCTCGCGCCGGACATCTACAGCGTGCTGGTGTCGCTCAACCTGCTGGGCGGCGACACCATGCCGGCCAGCGCCGCTTGGATGGTGCGCGGCGTGGCCGTGGCCGGCGTGCTGGCGCGCTTCATCAACCAGGCGAAGCCGGGCGGCCTGCCGCCGCAGGTGGACCCGTGATCGCGTGGAGCGCTCTGCCCTGGGGCCGGATCGTCGCGACCGTCGCCATGCTGCTGCTGGCGTGGCGCGCGGTGAGCTGGGGCGTGGAGACCATCCGTGAGGGCGGCCGCGAGGAAGCGCGGGCGGCCGCGGCGGTGGAGATCGCGCAGTTGCAGGGGCAGCTGGCCACCGAGAAGACGCAGGTTGCCACCTGCGCAGCCAGCCTCGTCCGCGTGAACGAAGAAGCCGCCCGCGGCATCCGCGAGGCGGAAGCGCGCATGCGCCGCGGGGAGATCGCGGCGGCTGAAGCGCAGGCCGGCGCCCGAGACGACGCGGCCGAGGGGGCGAGGGCGTCCGGGGCCCTGACTGCCGCCCGCGCCGAACCCACCTGCCGCGAGCAACTGGAGATGACGTTGTGTCCCAGCATTCCGCTGCTCTGATCCTTGCCTTGGCCGTGGCGACCCTGGCCGGCTGTGCCAGCCGTCCCGCGTCGGAGCCGCAGCGCATCGTGGTGCCCGAGATCGTCACCGTTCCGGTGCGCGAGTACGTCCCGGTGCCGGCCGAACTCACGCGCGCCTGTCCGGAGACGCGGGCGGAGCAGCGCACCGTCGAGGCCGTGGTCCATGCATACAACGCCAACGTGCTGGCCCTGCGCCAGTGCAACCGGCAGCTGCGCCTGATCCGGGCGCTGGAGGCCGACCAGCCGTGAGCCAGTCCACCGCCGGTCGCTACGTCGTGTTCCAGGACCGTTCCGGCGCCTGGCGCTGGCGCCTTGTCGCCCGCAACGGCCGGATCGTGGCCGTTGGCGAGGCGCACACCCGCCCGCGCGACGCGGCCCGCGCCGCCGCGGCGGTCGCACGCATCGCGGGCAGCGCCAGGCTGCCTGGCGGCGCGCCAGGGAGGAAGCCGTGAGCCAGATCCTCCGCGTGGCCGTGGACGCCGACAACATGCTGGGCCGCCAGTTCACCGAGCTCGAGCGCCACAATCTGCCTTTCGCGATCGTCCAGGCCTGCAACGCCACGGCCTTCGAGATCCGGGAGACCTGGAAGCGCACTGCGCCGCGGGTGTTCGACCGGCCCACGCGCATGACGGTGAACGCCGCGCAGTACCGCAAGGCCACCAGGGACCGGCTGTACGCCGAGGTCTTCATCCGCGACGAGGCCCACAAGGGCACGCCGCCGTCGAAGTACCTGTTCCCGCAGGTGGAAGGCGGGGAGCGCACGGCCAAGGGCATGGAGCGCCTGCTGATGAGCAAGGGCGCCATGCCGCAAGGCATGTTCGCGGTGCCCGGCAAGGGCGTGGAGCTGGACGCCCACGGCAACGTGCGGGCCGGGCAGGTGCGGCAGATCCTCTCGCAGCTCGGAGCCGGCCTCGAGTCCGGCTACGTGTCCAACGAGAGCGAGGCGAGCCGCGGCCGCCGCCTGCGCCGACAGGCCAAGCGCGGCGATCGCGGCGGCAACTACTTCGTGATCAAGCAGAAGCGCGGTCGCCTGCTGCCCGGCGTCTATGAACGCCTTGTCACCGGATTCGGCAGCGGCGTGCGCAGCATCTTCGTATTCGTCCGTTCGGTGCGCTACCGCCAGCGCTTCGACATCTACGGCCTGGCGCAGCGGCAGTGGGATCGCCTGATGCCGTTCCACTTCAGGCGCGAGCTGCAGAAGGCGCTCGAGTCGTCGAAGTTCAGGGGGCGCGGATGAGCCAGGAAGCATTCCTCCGCGACTTCGACGCCGGCGCCTTCACGGCCTTCGCCGATGCGGGCCTGGCCGACGCCGCGACGTATCTGTCGCCGGCGGCGCTGGCCGCCCTGCAGGCCATCGCCGACCACGACCCGGACGATCCGGATGCGCCGGCGCCGCCGGACGCGCCGGTGCCGCTCGCCTGCACGGTGCTGGTCGATCGCAACGTCGAAGACTTCGGTGACGACCTCGCACCCGTCTCCGTGGGTCGCACGAGGCTGACGGTGCAGCGCGCCGAATTCGAGCCGGAAGCGGGCGGAAAGGTCACCGTCGGCGCCGCGGTCTACACGCTTGTGCAGCGCACGCGCAGCGACGAAAGCGCCAGCGCCTGGTGGGTGAGCCATGAGTAGCCCGCGCGCCATCTACCTTGCGGCCATCGCCGACTGCCTGCGGCGGATCCGCGCGTCGTCGGGCTACAACACCGACGCCGGCCTGGCGGTGACGCTCGAGCCTGCCCCGGTGGTATCGGAGGACGGCAAGCCCGTGCTGTCGCCGGTGTGGGAGCGCCAGGCGCGCGCCACCGACCCCGCGGCGCGGAACAAGCGCATGACCACCGTAGCCATCCTCGCCAAGGTGCCGGCGGCGTATGGAAACGCGCAGGGCGTGCTCGACATGATCGTGCAGGACGTCGAGACCTGCCTGCGCGACCAGCAGTTCCGGTTCCCGGCGGGCTACGACTTCCCGCAGTACCAATCCGCCGAACCGATCGCGGCCAGCGCCGCCGCCGGCTGGGTGGGCGCGGTGATCACGGTCTCCGGCCACATCCCCATCCACTCCTGAACCCCGCCGCCCGGGCGCGGCTACACCACGAGGACATCGCAATGGAAGATTACAGCTACCTGGGCAGCGGCATCGTTCTGATCCGCGAGCATGGCTCGAACGGGGCCTGGGCCGAGCTCGGCAACACGTCGGCCTTCAGCATCTCGCCGGAGGTCAACTCGCTGCAGCTCGCCGATTTCCAGAACCCCGGCGGCGGCATCCAGAACCGCGTCGACCGCGTCACCAACTGGAACCTCAACCTCACCTTCCACGACATCAACGCCGCCAACCTGGCGCGCTTCACACGCGGCCATGCGACCGAGGTCGCCGCGGGCAGCGTGACCGCGGAGGCGCACCGCAGCTACAAGGGCTCCTGGATCCCGCTGAAGTACCCGGCGCTCGCCGTCACCTCCGTGGAGCCGGCCGGCGGCGGCACCGCGTATGAGGCGGGCACGGACTACATCGTCGACCGCGGCATGCTGTTCATCCCCGCGACGTCCACCATCCCCGACGCCACCACCACCGACAACATCGAGGTGGACTACACCCACGGTGCCATGGGCCGCGTGGAAGCCGGCGTGACCGCGCAGAAGTTCTTCGAGATCCAGTTGCACTCGGCGAATGAAGCGCGCAGCGGCAAGCGCGTGCAGGCGGTCTGCCACAAGGTCAGCGGCGGCATGCTGGAGACGCTGGCGCTGCTGGGCGACGAGTACGCAGGCCCGAGCGTGACCCAGTCGATCACCAAGGACGCGTCCAAGCGCACCGGCGCCAACGTGTCCGAGTACTTCTACTGGAACCAGGAGAAGTGACGGTGCCCGACGCCCTGGAGGCCATCGCGCCCTCCACGCGCGAGGTCGAGTACGCGGGTGAGCGGCTGGTGGTCCAGCCGCTCACCGTGGGCCAGATCCCGGCCGTGGTCCGCAACGCCCGGCCGGTGATCAACAGCGTCCTGGCCCTCGAGGCGTCCGACGACGACGAGGGGGCTCTGGTCGACCTCGCCCTGGATCTGATCGAGCGGCACGGGGAGGGCATCTTCGAGGCCGCTGCGCTGCTTTCTGGATCCAGCGTCGACGTGATCCAGCGCGGCGCCCCCGACGAGCTGGTGCGGCTTGGCAGGGCGATTTATGAGGTGAACCGCGATTTTTTCGCCCAGCGCCTCGCGCCGATGCTCGCCGAGTGGCGGGAAAGCAGGAGCGCTGGGGCTGGGAAGACACCCTCGACGCCCTCGTCGCCGCCGGCTACCCACTGAGCGAGGTCCGCGCCATGACCCTGGCGCAGGTCCGGCTCTACACCGAGGCGGCCAACCGGCGGTACCGGCGGCACCTGCGCGACCAGGCCGTGACCGCCCGGGCCGCGCAGTACGACAAGTCCAACTTCCAGAAATACCTGAAGAGTCTCGATGGCTAACGGCCCCAACCTCCGCGTACGCATCTCCGCAGACCTTGCCGACATCAAGCAGGGTCTCGGCTTGCTGCGCGGGGACCTGGCGAAACTGAAGCAGCAGGCCGCGCAGTCCATGCCGAACCTCGGCAGCAACGCCGCGGTGGCTGGCGTGCGCCGCCTGCGCAGCGAGGTCCTGGGGCTGGTAGGCGCGTATGTGTCGCTGCGCGGGGTCGGCCTGCTGTCCGGCATGGCCGACGAGGCGTCGCTTGTCCGTGGGCGTATCCGCTCGGCGAAGGGCGATTATCAAGCCCTGCTCGCCCTGGCGAACGAAACGCGGTCCAGCTTCGCCAGCACCGTGGATCTGTACGCCCGCATGGAGCGCGCAACGCGCAACCAGGGCGTCACGCAGGAACGGCTGCTCGCGATCACGCGCACCGTGAACCAGGCGGTCAAGCTGTCCTATGCCGACGTGGGCACCGCGAATGCCGCCCTGACGCAGTTTGCCCAAGGCCTTGCCGCCGGCGTGCTTCGCGGCCAGGACCTGAACAGCGTGCTTGCGGGGACCCCGGTGCTGGCAGAAGCCATCGCGAAGGGCATGGGCAAGCAGGTCGGCGAGATCAAGAAGCTCGGCGAGCAAGGCAAGCTCACGACGGACCAGGTGCTGAAGGCGCTGGAAAAGCAGGCTGCGGCAGTGGCCAAGGAGTACGGCGAGGTTCCGGTTACGGTGCAGGACGCCCTGACGCAGATCCGGAACGCATTCGTCGACTACATCGGCGACCAGGACGAGGCCACGGGCGCCAGCCGGCGATTCGCCGAGACCCTGATAGACGTGGCGAAGGAACTCCCGAGGTATCTCGATCCGGTCCTGAACGCCGTCCGCCTGCTGCTGGAAAACCTCGATGCGCTCGCGGTGTACATGATCACCCGCTTCGCCGGCGCAGCCATCCCGGCCATGATCGTGGGCTTCACGCGGCTGGTGGCGCTGATCAAGGGTGCCACCACCGCCACCATCACGCTGCGCGGCGCGCTGATGCTGCTGGGCGGCCCGGTGGGCATCGCCGTAGGCGTGCTGTCCGCGGCGCTCTACCTGCTGTGGAAGCGCACCAACGACGCCAAGGTCGCCGCGGAAGAGCACCGCAAGGCCATGGCCGACAACGTCGACATGGCAAAGGAGAGCCGGGAAGCGGCGCTGGAGGATGCCAAGGCCAAGCGGCAGCAGGCACTCGACACCCTCAAGGCCGCACAGGCCGAGCTTGAGCTGCAGCGCTCGCGACTCGAGGCCGCGCGCACCTCCACGCAGCGGGCCGGCGGCGGGCGCGGCGGGTACCTGCGCGGTGGCGTCGAAGCGGCCGCAGGCACGGCAGTGGAGGGCGCCGAGCGCGAAGTGGCTTCCGCGCTGCAGCGCTATGAGGACTGGGGCCGTCGGCTGGTCGAGATGGCCATGGAGATCAACCAGGAGGTGATCGACGGCACCGCCGGGACCGCCGAGGCGGCGACCGAAGAGACCGACAAGATCGCCGGCTCCAACGCGCTGCTTCGCGACTCGATCGCGCGGACGCTGGCCGCCCTCGACCGGATGTATGCCGACAGCGAGATCGGCATCACGCAGTACTTCCAGGCGCGCCGGCGCCTTCAGGAACAGGCCATCGACGCCGAGATGGCCCAGCTGCGGATGCAGCTGGCGGTCACCGAGAAGGGCGAGCAGCGGCGCAAGATCGAAGAGGCGCTGGTCAAGCTGCAACGCGACCGCGCGGAGCTCGCCGCCGCCACCGACCGCGACCAGAAGAAGGCGCTGGACGAACTGTCCAAGGGGATGGACCAGTTCTATCTCGCCCGGCTCGAGAACGAAGGCCGCGTCGCCGAGGCCGTGCGCGCACGCCTGGAAGAAGAGCACGCCGCGCAGATCGTCGCCCTGCAGAAGGAGGGTCGCGACGAGGATGTCCGGACCATCCGGATGCACATCGATGCGGAGGCGGCGAAGGCGCAGCTGGGGCAGTTCGAAGACCAGATGGCGCAGACGTTGGCCCGGCTGCAGAGCACGGAGCAGTCGCTGTCCGCCCAGGCCGAGGCCGGGATGCTCGGCTTCCTCGAAAGCGAGTCGCTGATCCGTGACGCGCGCACCGCAGCCATGGAGCAGCTGCAGGAGCTGAGGCAGAAGGCCATCGACTTCCTGGCCACGCTGTCGGCGGACAGTCCGGAGGCGGCGAAGACCCTCGAGTTCCTGCGCCAGCTCGACGGCGAGGTCGCGGTGGTCGGTTCGTCCCTGCAGCGCTTCCGGCAGCAGGTGGCCGACGCCGCCACGGACTCGCTGAGCAACTTCTTCATGGATCTGGTGGAAGGCAGCAAGTCCGCCGGCGAAGCCCTGAAGGATTTCGTGCGCGGCTTCGCCCTGGCCATGGCGCAGATTGCCGCCCGGGCGCTGGCAACCTACCTGGTGCTGCAGCTGCTCGACGCCGTATACCCCGGACTGGGCAAGGCCACGGCCGCCATGATGGGCGCCGGCCAGAACCACGACGGCGGCTTGGCCGGCAAGGTCGGCGGCGTTCGCCGCAGGGTCCCGCCGGCGCTGGTCGGCGCCGCGCCGCGCTACCACAACGGCGGCATCGCCGGCTCCGAGCCCCTGAAGAACAACGAGGTGGTCTCGGTCCTTGAGCGCGGCGAGGAAGTGCTCACGCGCAACGACCCCCGCCATCGCGATAATCTGCGCGGCGGCGCGGGCGGCGGCGGCTCCGTCGTGAAGACCCCCATCGTCGCCATCGGCGACCGCGCCGTGGCCGACGCGCTGGCCGGCGCGGCGGGCGAGGACGTCGTAATCACCCACGTCCGCAATAACTGGCAGGCACTGAGCCGTGGCTGAGGCCGTGCAGCCCTGGCCCTTTGCCACCGGTGGCCAGATGACCGAGCGCTACGAGTGGCTCACCGACGGCATGTCGCCGGCCTACGGCATGGAGTACACCACTCGCCTGCGCCGGGACCCCCGCGTCATCCTGACCTTCGACGGCCTGGAGAGCGCCGCCAACCGGCGCTGGCTGGAGAACGTGGTGGCCTTGCACGGCGCCCGCCGCTGGCTGGTGCCGCTGGTGTGTGACGCCGGCGAGACCACGGCCGCGGCGGCCGCCGCGGACGTCGGTGTGGCCGTGGAGACCCAGCACCGGCGGTTCGCCGTCGGCGGCCAGGTCTTGCTGACGATCCCCGGGGATCCGAGGCGCTCCGAGGTGGTGACCATCTCCGCCGTGCACCCGGGGGGCCTCACCCTGACCGAGCCGCTGGTCGACGACTGGCCGGCGCACAGCGTGATCGCCCCGGCGCTTCCGTGCTGGCTCGACGACACCCCGCAGTTCAGCCGGTTCACCGGTGAGGCGGCGCCCTACAGCGTCACCTTCCGCGCGGCTGCGCCCATGCCGTTGGCCGAGGACTTCGGGGCCGCCGAGTACCGCGACATCCCGGTGTTCGAACAGCCCGTGTACTGGTCGCAGGATCCCGAGTACACGCCGGCCCGCCGGGTCGCCACGCTCGACGACGGCATTGGCCCGATCCTGCTCCACGACCAGGGCGGGATGGTGCTGCCGCGGATCCGGGTGGAGGTGACCGCGCTCGGCGCTGCCGAGATCGCAGCGCACCGCGGCCTGCTTGCGGCCATGTCGGGCCGGCACCATCCCATATGGGTGCCGTCCTATGGCGCGGATTTCCGGCTCCTGGCGGTGGCCTCGGCCACGGCGCTCGACGTGGAGTGGAGCGGGTACAGCGAATGGGAGCCGCAGGAGAACCGCCGCGACATCCGGATCGAGCGCTACGGCCAGCCGCCGCTGTACCGCCGCATCACCGCGGCCGCGGCCATGGGGGGCGCCGTCGAGCGCCTGGTGCTGGACGCGGCGCTGCCCGCGGGGTTCACTGCCGCACAGGTGGCTGGCATCAGCTTCATGGCCCTGTGCCGGCAGGACGCGGACGTGAACTCGCTACGGCTGTGGCAGCGCGGCGTGGTGCAGTCGCAGCTGACCTTCGAGGGGTGCCGGCATGGCCTTTGATCCCTCGGACGTCCGCTACTGGCTTGGCGAAGAGGTCCATCTGTTCGTCTTCAGGCGTCAGGGAGTGACCCTGCGCTACGCCTCCAGCACGCGCGACGTCGTGATCGGCGAGCACACCTATGTCGCCGCGCAGATCGAGCGCGATGCGATCCGGCAGACCCCGGAGCGCGCCAAGGATGCGCTGAAGATCCGGATGGCCTACCTGCTCGAACCCGCGGCCGACGAGTATCCGCCCACGCAGGAGCTCGGCGACTGGTGGCGCCCCTACATCCCCAGCGACGAGATCTCCGTGATCTGCCTGTCCTACGACCCCTCCGGCCTAGAGCCGCCGAGCGTGGAGTGGATGGGCACCGTGGTCGGCCCGACGTACACCGACAGCCGCATGGAGCTGAGCTGCGACCCGTACGGTGGCCACGGTGACGCCGCCAACCAGGGGCCGAAGGCGCAGCGGGCCTGCTTCAAGGTGGTCTACAGCACCGGTCCCCGGGGCTGCAACCTGCCGCCGGACGGCTACGTGGTCCCGGCGACGCTCACCGCCGTCGCCGGCGAGGACCTGACCGCGCCGGAGTTCGCCGATCCCAAGCGCACCTTCGTGGGTGGCCACGTCGAGTGGCCGGACGCCGCGGACCCCGAGATCGTCCATCGCCGCACCATCGTCGCGCATGCCGGCACCACGATCACCGTCGCCGATGACGCCGGCGACCTGGCTGCAAGTTCGGCGGTGACGGCCCACACGGCCGGCTTCTGGGTGCGCGGCGCGGTGGCGGTGGACGGGATCGACGGCCTGACCCTGACCGTGCCGGAGTTCGCCGGCACGGAGTTCAGCCTGCTCGGCGGCACGCTGTACTGGGACCGCGCCGACGGGATCCGCGAAGAGCGCCCGATCATGGGCCACAACGCCGCCACCGGCGCGGTGACCATCCTGTGGGGTGGGGCCGAGCTCGAGGATGGCGTGCCGGTCTCGGCGTTGCCCAACTGCCCCGGCACCTGGGCCGCATGCGCCGCGCGGCGCCCGGATCCGGAGCTGCACTACGGCGGCTCGGTCTACAAGCCGGTCCGCGACCCGATCCTCGAAGGGGTGTCGATGTCATGGGGCTGATGGCGCGCGCGCGCGAGCTGCGCTACGTCTGGGGATGGCGCCTGCGCTACTGGTGGATGGACACCCGCGATGGCGCCCGCGCGCACGTGGCCGCGCTGTGCCTGGCCGTGCTGGTGGTGATCATCCAGCTGGTGCGCATGGCTGTCGCCGCCCTGGTGCCGCCGCCGCCGGGCACGCCGGTACACGCGGTGTACTGGTGGGTCTGGCAGCTGATCATCATGGTGGTGGCCGCCGTGGTGGCCTACGCCCTGCGGCCGGACCCTCCGAAGGTGGCAGAGCGGGAGACCAAGCCGCCGACCGTGGAGGACGGCACGCCGATCAAGGATTACGGCGGCACCGTGTGGATTGACCACGACGACAACCGCTTGTTGGCGTGGAAGGTGGTTGGTCGCGATGCGATCAAGACCAAGGGTGGCAAGAAGTGATCGTGCGCTTCGACCACTTCCGGACCATTCCCTCGCGCGGTGGCCACGGCTATTGCACCCGAGGGGGTCGGCCCTGGTTCGCGCGCCACGGACTCGACTGGTCGGATTTCGTCAAGCACGGCATCGATGAGGCGAAGCTCCTGGCCACGGGCGACGGCATGGCCATCGCCCTGGTGAAGTGGGCGCGGGCGTGCGAGGCCGAGGCCAAGGAGCGGCAGGATGGGTAAGAGCAAGGAACAAACCGTCGGCTACCACTACCGCGTTGCCTATCACGTTGTGCTGACGTTTCCGATCGACGCGTTCCTCGAGTTCCGTGCGGCGGAGAAGACCGCATGGGATGGCAGCGAGCAGAGGTGGAACGACGACGGGCTCCGGCGGCGCAAGGGCAACCGGGAAATCTTCCAGCACACTGTGCCGGCCACGGGTCCGATCACCAGCTCCCAGCGAATCCACGTTGGTGCGCCGAACCTGTTCGGCGGCGAGCAGGACCAGGGCGGAATCACGGGGCCGATCGACATCATGTTCGGCGAGCCGGGGCAGGTTCCGAACCCGTACCTGCGGAGTGTGTTCGGAGACCAGGTGGCGGCGTGGCGCGGCTTCACTACGGTGGTGTTCGCAGGTGGTCGCTTCGGCGCAATGAATCCGATGCCGCAAAAGCCGAGCTACAAGGTGCGGAAGATCCTGAACGGGTGGGACGAGCCAGGGTGCTGGTACCCGGAGAAGGCGGAAATCCTCTCATCCGATCAGGTGCTTGTTGGCGCCTCCTCAGACGGATGGCAATACGTCCAGATTGCAGAGCAGGCATCGCCGGGGTATCAGGACCTCATTCCGCCGGAATCCGGTTGGGCGGCCGGTACGGCGCCTTTCGGGAGCAGTGAAAGCTGGGTGTGGCCTGGCCAACCGGTCCGAGCCACGCAGTGGGATAGGTCGTCGGTCCTCTGGATCAGGCGGACCGTCACTGTGCCGCCAGGGCGAAGGATTGTGGCTCGAGTTCGAGCCGAGAACGGGTGCGTCTTGTTCGTCAATGGCGTCTATCTGGGCGCGGCGAACAGGGAGAATGTGCAGCTGCCGCAGGGCGACGAGCTGGATTTCACGCTGCCGCCAGGGACCCACGAACTCGCAATCAAGGCGTTCGACGAGGTCCCGTCTGTAGGGAACACCTATCTGTCTGTGGAGGTCCTCGCAGTAGCGAGCGCCACCATGAACCCTGCGCATGCGCTCTACTATGTGCGCACCGGCAGCGACAAGGGCCGCGAGCCCCGCGCGAATATCAACAACGCGAGCCTTGTCGCTGCGGCCGATCGACTGCATGCCGAAGGATTCGGTCTGTGTTGGGAATACGACCCGACCAGGGATACACCAGACTCGTTCGAACAGCGCATCTGCCGCATCATCGGGGGGAGCTTCGAGCGCAGCCTGACCGACGGTCAATGGTACTTGGACCTGGCGCGTGGCGATTACGACATCGATTCACTGCCGATCGTCGGCGACGACGACATCCTCGAGTTCAAGGAGCTTCCTTCAACGCTTGACCGGGCGGTCAACAGCGTGGCGGTGCGCTACTTCGACGTCGATCGGAAGGAAGCGGTCATCACGCCATCCGTTCGCTCTCTGGGCCTGATCCGACGATTCGGCGAGATCCACGAGACGCTGGACTTCCCTGAGATTTCCGAGGGAGCGCTGGCGTTGCGCGTCGGCGAGCGTGAGGCTCGGGCGTACTGCACCCCAACGCGCACTTTCGAGCTGGTGGCCACTCCGCGGACCAAGGCCCTGCGCCGCAATCAGTACTTTCGCCTCCAGTCGCCCAAGCGTGGCATTGCCGACATGGTTTGCATTGTCGGCTCGAAAGAGCATGGCACCCTCAAGAGCGGCGCAATCCGCCTGAAGGTGAGTCAGGACGTCTACAGCCTGCCGTCCACGAGCTACGTCGAGGTCGAAAAGGGTGTCGGCACAGACCCGCCAACCATGCCTGTCCCGGTCCGGTACGCCAAGGTGTTCGAGGCGCCGTACATCGACTTGGTCGCGATGCTTCCGAGCTCCGATCTCGCCGCGCTGTCGGACGACGCCGGTTTCCTGCTGGCCGTCGCAGCTGACCCCGGTAGCGGCCAGGCGTACGAGATGTGCGTGCAGAGCAGCGGCGGTGCCTACCTGCTTGCCGGCAGTGGAGAATGGTGCCCCACGACCACCGTTGCCGGCGCCCACCCTGCAGAGATCGGGCCGACCGTGGTCGCGCTCGATTCGATTTCCGGGCTGGGCGACCTTGGGACGGGGATCCTCGTGCTGTGGGACGACGAATGGTGCCGCCTCGACGACGTGGACCTGGAATCGATGGAAGTGACCCTTGCACGCGGTTGCGCCGACACGGTGCCGCATCCGCACAGCGCCGGGAGCCGTCTGTGGTTCTGCGTCGAAGTTGCCGGCGACGCGACCGAGTACACCGACGGTGAAGAGATCAACGTCAAGCTGCTTCCCGGGACTGGGACGCAACAGATGCCTCTCGACGCGATCCCACCCTTGCCGCTGACCTTTGAAGGTCGTCAGGCGCTGCCGTACCCGCCTGCTGGACTGCTTATCAATGGGTTAGAAACACCAGTATCTGTTCTGGGCGAGTTCGTCTTGACGTGGCTCCATCGCGATCGAACGCTCCAGGCGGACCAGTTGGTCGATCAGTCCGTTGGCAGCATCGGCCCCGAGCCGACCACGCGCTACGCGCTGCGCCTGCTGGATGACGTTGGAGAACTGCTGGTGGAACGGCAGGACGTCGCCGGCACCACTGCGACGGTGGATCTGGCCTATACCGGCGACGTGACGGTGGAGCTCTACTCCATCAGCGACAAGGGCGCCAGCTGGCAACGACACGCGCGCACCTTCGCCTACACCGAGGACGGGGCGACGGAGGACACCATCGACGCACCGACCTACGAACCCGAGGACGACACCACCATCATTGACGGCGGCGAGGTGGAGCCGTGAGCGAGACAATCCACTACCGCTTCCTGGTGCGTGGCGGCACCGCGGCGAACCTGGCCGCGGTGAACGAGGTCCCGAAGCACCGCGAGCTCATCGTGGAAACCGATACGGGCAAGCTCAAGCTGGGCAACGGGACCACGCCCTACAACGACCTGGACTACATCGGGGGTGGTGGCGGAGGTTCCGCGTGGCTGAACGGTACGGGCGCCCCTGACGCCGGCGACGGCGAAGATGGCGACTACTACCTGGACACAGACACGGGGGACGTTTACGCGCGCGCGGCGGGCGCCTGGGAGCTTGAAGGGAACATCAAGGGCCCGGAAGGCGCCGTCGGCCCTGCCGGCCCCGCCGGCGAGGCATCGACCGTCCCGGGCCCTGTCGGCCCACCAGGGCCGTCCAGCAGCTGTTTCCCCACGGCGAGTTTCGACGGTGGGACCGCGAACATCGCGTCGGGCGCGTTCTGCGACCTGTTCGTGCCCTTCGGCTTCAACATCACGCGCGCCACGCTGCTGGCCGACGAAGCCGGCACCTTCCAGGTTGACGTGCGGTCGGTGCCATTCGCGGCCTTCCCCCCGGGCCCAGGCGACTCCATTTGCGGCGGCAATGCGCCGGCGCTCATCGGATCGAACAGGGTGCAGGACGGCGTTCTAAGTGGTTGGACCACCGCTGTTCCTGCCGGCAGTGTGATCCGGTTCGTTGTCACTGCGTCGGCGGGTGTTCGGCGCGCAACCCTGACCCTGGAAGGAGCACGAGACTAATGGCACGCATCACAACCAGCGGCCCTTGGGCCCATGGAACCGATGCCGCATTTCGCGCGTGGCTGGCGGAATTCTTCGCCATGATGACCGGCTGCGGCCTGGTGCAGACCGCCGATTCAGGGCAGATCAATCCGGCGACGGCGACCTGGCCAGGGGTGAACAGCACCGATGCCGGGTTCGGCGTCTGGCGTTTCAATGACTCCCTGCAGTCGGTCGCGCCCGTGTTCATCAAGGTGGCTTTCGGGCGCGGAAACTCAACAGCGAACGCCCGAGGCACGCTCCAAGTCGGGACCGGAAGCGACGGAGCAGGGAATATCACCGGCTTGGCCACCGATGCCCACGTTATGAATGGCTCCGCCGCCTCGGCTGGGCCCTTCGACAGCTATGCAATCCACCGCGAAGGCCTGGCCGCCATGGCATTCAAGGTAGGCGGCTCGGCGGGGACGATCCCGCTTACATTCATTGTCCAGCGCACCGTTGATAATTCTGGCACGCCTACCGGCGAAGGACTGCACATTCTCCGACCAGCGATCAACTACACATCGCCCGCGCAGGTGGCGAGGCTTCGATTCACCCCGACCGCCGAAGCGACGACGTTTGCATCCATCGCCTTGGCGCCCGTCGCGTTCGTGCCCGGCGGCCTAGTCGATGGCCGCGTGGGGCTTAGTCCGCAGGTGTTTCCGCACTGGACGGTGACCCCCAAGCAGCGGCCCCTTCTATTCTCGGCATCCAATATCCGCGGCGAAATTGCCACGGGCCAGCAGTTCAGCATGGCCTTGGTCGGCTCGGTCGCATCAAATTACATCAGCCTGGGGACGGCGTTCGGAAACACCCTCATCGGCACGCCGTCGCACTCGGACCTTTCGCTGTTCTGGGACGACTAGCCGATGGATGATCCGATCCCCGCGAACGAGCTGCAAATTTCGTCCGCTTCCTTCCCCGGCACTGACGTCGTGGTCTCGCCACGGCCTATCGACCTGTCGCCAGACGGTGGCAGCACCGTTTCACAGACACACGCTCTGGCGTCGCTGACTGGGTGACAAAAGCAGGGCACCGAGCCGGCACGGCAATGCCGGCCCGATGCCGCAACACACGTGTCAGCGCCGGCGAGGCCGACCGCGCCTTTCCCTGACGCCCGAACCGGACCTGGCCGACTGACGACAGCCCCCTCGCCCCGGGCATCCTGACCGCGCCAGCAACGCGCCCCACGCCCCTACGTCCCGCGCGGGCCTGCCCCGGCAGGCTGCTGGCACAATCCGCGCATGCTCCCCGAAGGCTTCAGCTGGGCGAACCGGCACCAGTACGACACCCGGCAGACCGCGCTCGTGCTCGACGGCCGGCAGGTCGCGATGCTGCTCGAGCGCATCGACGGCACGTGGTTCGCCCGGCTGGAGTGCCACTGGCCGATCACGGCGCCCCTGGTCACGCGGAGGTGCCGGTCTCTGGACGCGGGCAGGGCCGGCATCGAGGCATGGGCCGTGCGACACCAGGCGCGCCTCCGCGCGGAAGTCAGGACTGGGCGGCGCGAGGGAGTGGGGGAATTTTCAGGAGAATAATCGGGAGCAGGTGCGCCGGCGCGCGTAAGCCATTGAGCGGACTGGCGCGCCCGGCAGGACTCGAACCTGCAACCACCGGCTTAGAAGGCCGGTGCTCTATCCGGTTGAGCTACGGGCGCCCGGGGTCGTGGCGTGGTCGGGGTAGAGGGATTCGAACCCCCGACATCCTGCTCCCAAAGCAGGCGCGCTACCAGGCTGCGCTATACCCCGACGGTGGCCGCCCGGCCCTGCTGCGGCGCCAGGCCCGGAGCATTGTCGGGAGCGCCCCTGGCGGTGTCAACGCGCGGCGCTGGCGGCGCCGCCGGGATTCCGCCAAAATATCCCGTTCCGTCGCCGGACGGGGCCCGAGGGCCGATGTCCGGCCAAACCAGGCAATCAGTGCCCGTGGCCCCCGGCCGCGGCGGCAGGAGTGGGTATGCAAGTTTCAGTCGAGACCGTCGGCAACCTCGGACGCAGGATGACCTTCAGCCTGCCAGCGGACCGCCTGCAGGACCAGGTCGGTGGCCGCCTGCGCGAGATCGCGCGCACCGCCCGGATCAAGGGTTTCCGCCCCGGCAAGGTGCCCGCGCGCGTGATCGAGCAGCGCTTCGGCGAGCAGGTCCGGAACGAGGTCGTGGACAACCTCCTGCGCGAACGTTTCGACAGCGCCGTCCGCGAGAACGAACTTCGCATCTGCGGACAGCCGCGGATCGAGCGCGCCGGTGGCGACGACGAGCTGGCCTACGTCGCGACCTTCGAGGTCGTGCCGGACTTCGGCGAGATCGACGTCTCCGGGCTGCAGGTGGAGCGCGCGGTGGCCGAGGTCACCGAGGAAGACATCGACCGCATGATCGAGAACCTGCGCCTGCAGCGCCGGAGCTGGTCGGCGGTCACGCGCGGCGCGCGCGAGGGCGACGCGGTCGACCTGGCCACCTGGTCCGAGGTCGACGGGCAGCGCCTGCCGGCGGAAGGCGAGGAGCAGGGCGTGGCCGTGATCGGTTCCGGCGGCATGTTGCCGGCGATCGAGTCCGCCCTGGTCGGGATGGCCGAAGCCGGGGAGAAGGAAATCGAGGTCGCGTTCCCCGAGGGCTGGCGCGTGCCGCAGCTGGCGGGCAGGACCGCGAAGGTCCACCTGAAGGTCGAGCGCGTCTCCGAGCCGGTGCTGCCGGAGGTCGACCCGGCCTTCATCCGCAGCTTCGGCGTCCGCAGCGGCGAGATGGAGCAGTTCCGCGCCGACATCCGCACCAACCTCGAGCGCGAGCTCAAGGGTGCGCTGATGAACCGCCTGCGCCGCGAAGTGGGTGAAAAGCTCTGTGCCGCCCATGCGGACGTCGAGCTCCCGCCCCGCATCGTCGAGGAAGAGGCGCGCGCGCTGGTGGCGCAGGTGGCCGAGCAGGCCCGCCGCCAGGGGCGCCCCTCGGAGCCGCCGCCCAACGCCCACGAGAACTTCATGGAGGCGGCGCGCAAGCGCGTCCTGGTGGCGCTGGTGGTGGGGGAGGTGGCCCGCCGCAACCAGCTGATGCTGGACCGGAAGCGCCTGGACGAGACCCTGCGCCTGATCGCCTCGACCTACGAGGAGCCGCAGCAGGTCATTGACTTGTACCAGAACGACCCCCAGCTTATGCAGGGCCTGCGCAACCGGGTGATGGAGGAGCAGGTGATCGACTGGATCGCCGAGCGCGCCCAGCACACCGACAGGCAACTGACCTTCCAGGAGGCGATCGCGCCGCAGGCGTGACGCCACCGCAGAAACGGGATTGAAATGAGCATCCAGACCAAGGCCCTGAACCTCGTGCCGATGGTGGTCGAGCAGACCAGCCGCGGCGAGCGCGCGTACGACATCTATTCGCGCCTGCTGAAGGAGCGGGTGATCTTCCTGGTCGGCGGCATCGACGACCACGTGGCCAACGTGATCGTGGCGCAGATGCTGTTCCTCGAGGCCGAGAATCCCGAGAAGGACATCAACCTGTACATCAACTCCCCCGGCGGCATCGTCACCGCGGGGATGGCGATCTACGACACGATGCAGTTCATCAAGCCCGACGTCAGCACCATCTGCGTCGGCCAGGCGGCCAGCATGGGCGC
>LSQX01105594.1_pt1 | contig 40879 bp, 33 predicted proteins | sample 654561 | NCBI WGS metagenome assembly LSQX01 (sample SAMN04489861, study PRJNA283612) | anaerobic digester metagenome | isolation source: 4 biogas reactors fed with cattle manure at either 37C or 55C with and... | place: Denmark: Kongens Lyngby | collected 2014 | reverse complement strand
TGGCGATTTGAACCACAGATGGTTGAATTGGATTGGGATACAGTAGTCCAGAGCGAGGCGAGTATCGGGCGTAGTCTGATTTGGAATGGTCGAAATGATGCTTGGAAATCAACGCATACAGTAAATGACGCTTCGTTACCGGGATGGCAGCCGAATATTGCGGATGCTTATAATTGGATGACGGATCAATATGTCGTCTACGATGCCGGCGGATGGGTTAATGCGTCTTCGGGTATAATCGGCTATTATATGGATCCCAGAAACTTTCTGACGGATACTCAGGTGTTTCAGTTTCTGAAGTTGTCCTATGATCCGGCGATTCATAATCGCGATGGTGTGGTCAATATGGTTTCCGGAACCACGATGGCCTCGAATCAGATTGTTAACAATACCGGCGGGACGATATCCTACGCAGAGTCGTTTATGGATGCTGCAGCGGCTTATAATGTGAATCCATATTTTCTTGTGGCTCGCGTGCGCCAAGAAGTGGTGCTGGGGGATGGTTCTTTCAGTGGTTCGGCTTCCGGTTCTTATCCTGGGTATGAGGGATATTATAATTTCTATAATATTGGCGCATCTTCATCAACGGACCCGATCACGTTAGCACTTCGGTTTGCCCAATCGACGTCTTCCGATCCGGCCAAGAATCACGGACGTCCCTGGAATACTCCTTACAAAGCAATCCTTGGTGGTGCGAGCTGGATTGACGCGGGTTATATTTCTGTCGGTCAGGATACACTTTATTTACAAAAATGGCACGTGATACCTATTCCGATTTGGGGACTTTATAGCCATCAATATATGACCAATATCGAAGCCGCGGCTTCTGAAGCGACAAAACTAAAATCCGCTTATATCTGTCCCGGTTCGCTGCCTCTTGCGGAGCAAGTGCTAACATTCAAGATCCCGGTATACCAAAATATGCCTGAGTTCCAAACGCTTCCTCCTGCAAAATCCGGAAATCCGAATAATTGGTTGACGAGTCTGTCGGTGGAAGGTTATACACTGACGCCCTCGTTTGATCCTAATGTCTTACAGTATGATATTCTTGTGAGTAGCGCTACGACCTCCATTAACGTATCCGCAACTAAGGCTTCAACATTGTCAACAGTCAGCGGTCTCGGTGTTTGCGAGCTTAGTGTCGGTGTTAATGCGATTGACATTTCTGTGACTGCACAGAACGGAATCGTCAAAACCTACACCATTAATGTGGTACGAATGGATGAGACTCAGGTGCCACAGTTCACGACTACCTACACGGTTCAAGGTGCCTATATCAGAGGCGTTCACGAGAAGCAGTCTATTAATGATTTTTTGGCGACGATCATCCCGAATGAAGGCTATGTCGTTGAGCTCTTCGATGTTACCGGAGCGCCCAAGGCTTTGGATGCCGTCATGTGCACCGGCGATATTTTCAAGGTGAAAAATGCCGCGGGCGAGCAGGTGAATTATTACATTATTTCAGTGATTGGAGATGCATCCGGCGATGGTCGAATTAATTCATATGATTTGACGATTACCGCAAAATATGTCATCAAAGAACTCGCTTTTTCTGGTTCGTCTGTCGCTGCAGCAGATGTGAATAACGATGGGCGTGTTAATAGTTTTGATTTAACTCAAATGGCCAAGCACATCATTAAAGAAGTTTCCTTGTATTGAGAGGTATAGAATGAGAAAAAACTATTGGATTAATTTATTAGCAACGGTACTCGTATGCACTTTCGGAATTGTTTTCTTTCAAATGGGTGATTTGTATGCTTCAGCGACACCATCACTTAGTATTTCCGGAAATGCAGAGGTAGGTGGAACCATTACCGCGGTGGTGACTATTTCCGGTCCCGAAGGAACCTATGAAGGCTTTTCCGGCGGCTTTTTTTACGATTCGTCTTTGTTAAGACTGGATTCGATTACTCAAGGCGGGTTTTCAGGTGCGTGGGACGCTTCGGTGGGAAATAGTTGGTTTGTAGCATCTAAAGCCACCATTCCCAGTGGTACTCGTGTGGTCAGCGCGAGTTTTACTTGTTTGGCCGCTGGTAGTGCAACAATATCTTTAGTAGATTTTGAGGTCGATAATATTGATTCGTCAGCTTCTGCCTCGGTGAACATCGTTCAGCCGCTACCGAAGTCCGCTGACAACAATCTTCAATCGCTTCAGGTTTCTCCGGGATCCTTGTCTCCCGCATTTGCTGCGGGCACGACATCATATTCTATGAACGTTGAAGAAACGGTATCCAAGATTACGGTATCCGCAGTCCCAGCTGATGCTAAGGCGTCTGTTGCTCTCAATGGTGTGCAGAATAATTTGAAGCCTGGAGCGAATACTGTGAAGATTACCGTCACTGCAGAAAACGGAGCGACAAAAGTATACTCCATATCTGTCACGCGTGCGCAAGGGCCGACACCTTCGCCGACTCCTTCACCGATACCATTGCCTTTAATGACATATCGAGGCCAGGAGTTCGTCATCTTGAATTTTGACGATCCGTCTTCTGTACTTGAGGGGTTCAGTATGACGACAGCTAAATACAAGGGAGTAGATATTCCTGTCATTAAGACCGTTTTACCCAATCAGACCGTTCTGTTGCTAGTATCTTTGCTAACGGATCAAGGGCAGCGCTATTTTATCTATGATGAGGTTAATTCGACGGTTATGCCGTATATCTACTACAGTCAGGCCGAGAAACGTTTGGTGTTTATGCAACCGAATGCAGCGACTCCAATACCAAAAGGTTATGAAGCCTTTGATTTCGAGTATGATACTCAGATTATTACGGCATTTCGACTCATCAGTGATCCGCTTAATCCTCAGATTCTGGTATTTCTTTTGGGTGAAGACGGGATTGGAAGTTTTTATTACTATGACATAGAGCAGAAATTGATTATGCCTTATCGCGGTGAAGTGGTTATTGTTTTGCCGACGCCCACGCTGTCTCCTGAACCCACACTGGCGCCCACTACGGTCATTCCATCACAGTCACAGACGGATGTGCTCGTTGAACAATCGACAGAGAATGAGTCGCTTGGTGCTATGCTGACGAACTTTAAGAATCCCCTTACACTACTCTTTTACATCGCTTGCTTGTTGATACTCATTCTTCTTGCTTCCATGATTATTCTTTATATCAAGAGTCGCATGAATACCGTTGATGATGAGGATGTAAACTATGAAGGGTATCATTCAATGTCTACAGATACAGACGATGCTTTCGCTTATCCTTATGATAACGATGAAGATAAACAAATTGACAAGGTTGAGAAATCTACGGTGATACCAACGTTGCTGTTTGGTGATGAATTTGGTATTCAGAAGGTTTCGAATCAGAATCTTGAAGCAGAAGTGTCGAAAAGTACGCATCGTGCAGATACTCAAGATGCCCAAAGTGTGATTCAACATAACCCCTCGGTTCGCCAAGTGAACCTTGGTTCGCTTCCAATTCTTGCAGAACAAGAGGTGGTTTCACCGCAACTAAAAGAAACAGAAGCCAAAGATGACGTTCAGAAGCCTATTCCGGTTCGGTTGAAGATGGAGATGATGGAAGAATCAAAAGCAGCGGTACTAAAAGATACTGCTGAGATCACCAAGGAAGAGACTCACCTCGAGAAATCGGAACTGCATTTTCCAAACGATAGTGACATATTGATAGAGAATGAATTTGAACCGCTTAAATTTGATCCGGATCTCTAATGCTCCTTGACGAATCGATTGATGTTTTATGAATACTAACGGGAGGTTTATATGATTACATTAAAAGGAAAATGGGTCTTCATTACCGGGGCAAGCCGAGGGCTTGGATATCAAATGGCACAGTACCTGGCGGATCAGGGTTGCCATTTAATATTGCATAGCAGATCGCTTTCAGGAACTGCAAATCTTTCACAAGAACTTGAGAAGAAGGGAATAATGACACGATGTGTCGATGGAGATCTTTCAAGTACCGTCACAGTGGAGTCTATGCTTAAAAAAATTGACGATCTGAACCTTGTGATTGATGTTGTCTTTAATAATGCCGGTGTACAGGTTGGGTATCACAGTGACTATCTAAATACACCGATTTCTGATTTTGACGCCAGTTTTCGAGTGAATACCATAGCTCCGGCAATCATTTGCTACCATTTCTTAAAAAAAATGAGAGTTCGCGGATTTGGGCGAATCATTAACACGACGAGCGGTATTCAAAATGAGCCCGAGCAAGCCGCATATTCGGCGAGTAAGGCAGCACTTGATAAATTCACATTGGATCTTGGCGGGAAATTTGACGGTTCGGATATAATGATTTCTGTCGTCGATCCCGGTTGGTGCCGCACTGACATGGGCGGTCCTTGTGCACCCAATGCACCAGAAAGTGCTTTGCCCGGCATGGTTGTAGGCGCATTTGCGGACGATCATAAAAGCCCGAAATATATTCGTGCTCAAGAATATGCCGGATTGACGATAGAAGAAGCAGTTCAAAAACTTCAAGGTCATTAATTAGTCTTTTTATGACCTTGCTATGCACGAATAGGGCGGTTGCATCTTGTGAATAAACACATTTGCAGCCGCCTTTATACTATCCTTATGGGCATTGTTGTATCAGAGGGAGTCCATGCTATTCATCCATGCATCGACTAAGGCATCACTAGGCATTCGCCAATCCCCGCGAGGAGATAGGGATACCGATCCGACCTTTGGACCGTCCGGCATACAGGATCGTTTGAACTGTTGGGAAAAGAATCGCCGTATAAATACTTTGAGCCACTTCTTAATAGTCGAAAAGTCGTATGAATCAATAAATGCTAAAGTCGCCATATACGCGATTTTAGAAGGCGAAAATCCATATCTCACAAAGTAGTAGAGGAAGAAGTCATGAAGCTCGTACGGGCCGACCAAGTCCTCGGTAATCTGCGTCATGGTGTTATTGTCATGTGGAAGAAGTTCGGGACTGGGCGGTGTATTTGCGATGTCGCGAAGCACCTCAGCAATTCCCGGTTCGGACTGAGTGGCGCTAAATAACACCAGATCTTTAACCAAAGTCTTTGGAACGGATGCGTTGACCGCATACATAGACATGTGATCACCGTTATATGTCGCCCACCCCAGAGCAAGTTCGGATAAGTCACCGGTACCGACGACTAACCCATTAAAACGATTGGCAAGGTCCATTAATATCTGCGTACGCTCTCGCGCTTGCGAGTTTTCAAACGTGACATCGTGAAGGTTCGCGTCGTGTCCGATGTCTCTAAAATGAAGTGATACGGCATCTTGAATAGGGATGGTCATAAAAGTGGTGTTTGTCTTGATTGACAATTCTTCAGAATTGTCGCGCGTGCGTGAAGTCGACCCAACCCCCGGCATGCTGACGGCATAGATACCGGCATGTGACAAACCGAGAATATCAAAGGCTCGAATTGTTACAAGCAACGCAAGAGTTGAATCTAATCCGCCGGACACACCGATGATGGCAGATTCAGAGTGGATATGAGAGAGGCGTCTAGCTAAACCGTGCGCCTGAATATTGAGAATATCATTACAGCGTTTATCACGATCTGCGTGATCTGTTGGGACAAACGGATGTTTGTTGAATAATCGAACGGTGTCGCGCGAGGCCTTGATATTCGGCAAGGAAAAGTCTGTGCGACGATAATCGGCATCTACCTGCTGGGCCGAATAATCCGGAAAGGTCGATTGTCTCAGGCGATCCTGAGTCAGTAGCTCAATGTCGACATCCTGATAAACTAAGCCGTCAGAAAATAGTTGAGACTCACACAATATTCTGCCGTTCTCGGAAATAATATTGTGGCCGGCAAAAACCATGTCGGTGGTCGATTCGCCGTTACCGGCATCGGCATACGCATAGGCACAGATTAAACGTGCCGAATGCATCCGAATGAGATCGCGTCGGAAATCAGCTTTTGTGACCAATTCATCGCTGGCAGAAAGGTTCAGAATGACGGTAGCTCCAAAAGCTGCATGAGTAGCAGATGGAGGAGTAGGCACAAACAAATCTTCGCATATTTCGACAGAGATACGGAGTTCGGGCAAATCATGACATACAAATATCTGATTGCTTCCGAAAGGATACGACTGTCCGTTGAATAGAATTGTGCCGGAAGCCGGACCGGCGCTGAAATGACGTCGTTCGTAAAATTCACCAAAATTCGGGATGTTTCGCTTAGGCACAAATCCGAGAATTTTGCCATGACAAATGACTGCAGCACAATTATATAGTTTAGAATGGTATGCAATCGGGAGACCAACAGTAAACACTATTGGAGCGTCTTTGGTATCTTCGACAATCTTAATGAGTGCTGCAACGGCCTGAGCTCGCAATACTTTCTGAAGGAACAAGTCGGAACACGTGTATCCGGTTAGCGAGAGTTCGGGAAAACATAAAACCGAAATGCCGGCTGATGAAGCTTTTGTGACTTCGTCTGCGATGATTTCGGCGTTGCGAAGAGGATTTCCGAGCAATAACTTCGGGGTACATGCACCGATACGAATTAATCCATGTTTCATATTGCTGTTCCTTTCTGATAAGAAGCGAATCAATACTATTATACAACAATCACAGTGTCGAAACACTTTGGAAGACGCTTTCATTAATGTTATAATTTTCGTAATTAAATTGCATCATGGAGCGTCATTTATGCGGTTATATTCAAAAGAGAAGCGTCCGATATTTGAGATTGAAACAGAGCGACTATTTTTGCGTGTCTTGCCGGCTTCTTTTGATGTTGAAGTCGCGGACTATCTTCGCAGAAATCGAGATTTTCACAAGCCATTTCAACAGTTGCACGATGATGCATATTATTCAGCCGAGGTGCAAAGGCAATATTTGAAATATGATTTAAGAGCGTTCCGTTTAAATGAGCAGTTTGGATTTTGGATTTTTCTTAAGTCGGTTCCAACGCGAGTGGTTGGACGTCTATCCTTTGTTTCTGTCATCAGGGGAGCGATGCAGTCCTGTTTTATGGGATATCACTTGGATCAGGATTGTGTCGGATTCGGATATATGACCGAGGCCATCAAAGCAGGCTGTCAGTACATGTTTAAATATCAGCAGTTGCATCGGATTCAAGCGGATGTTATGCCACACAACGCGAGATCCAATAGTACTATATTGCGTTCGGGCTTCATTAGGCAGGGCCTCAATAAAGATTACATGGCAATTGATGGGCGGTGGGAAGACCACCAAACATATGCTCTAATTAACGCTGACTACCAAAATGATTCAATTTTGAATGAATGAATTTTCGAATATGTATAGGATGATTTGATTATTAGCGCTATAATGTTTATTGTATTTGTGTTTTCATGAATGACAGTTAAATATGAGGAGGTTATGTTCCATGTATAAGGCTCAATTCATCAAGGTGATTACCGTTTCGTCATTGGTGTTCGCTCTCGGTTTATCGATTGCGGCTTGCGGCAAGAAAGATGATTCGTCTAAGGCCTCTTCCAGCAATATTTCTGAGTCATCCACGCCCAGTCAACTGATTACTCTCGGAACGACAACAACAGTTCCGACTATTGTTTTTTCGGGATCTTTGGCGGCGAATGATGAAGTCGAGACATGGACAGTAACACCGATTGACCCGGCTCTTACAAAGTATGTCAACGTCAATACGGGATATCTCAAGGTGCGCAAGGGGCCCGGTGTAGATTATGATCAGGTCGCCGCACTTTCTAAGAATATGCAGGTAGTCGTTATCGGTAAGACGGATGGTAATTGGTACAAACTTGACGATGGCTATTATGTTTCGGGAGATTACTTGTCGGATACGACGACGTGATAACTCATTCGGTTGTCTTTTCGGCCGATGCAGCTGCATCGGCCATTTTTTCGAGAAAAGGTATCAAGCCATCGTGATGGATTGCCCTTCGTTCTCTTTTAATACGGCTTTTCTTTTAGTATAGACAAGCCGAAAATGTTGTTGTATTATGTCAAGGCAAGTTTGCTGAATTTGTGACCGATATATATTTTGCGGGTGTAGTTCAATGGTAGAACTCCAGCCTTCCAAGCTGATCACGTGGGTTCGATTCCCATCACCCGCTCCACTCTTTGGCGGTCGAGAGGCCGCCAAAGTTATCTTGGGTCTATAGCTCAGCAGGATAGAGCAACAGCCTTCTAAGCTGTGGGTCGGAGGTTCGAGTCCTCCTAGGCTCACCAAGGGATCGTTTAGACGATCCTTTTTTAATTTTTTCATTGGCATTATTTGATAATGTTGTAAAATGACCTGAGTTGCCGAGAATCTCAAATTTTTTGCAATCATATTGTTAAGAATTGTTAGCAGTATTTCTGCTATTGTTGTGATAACCTGTTTTTGGGTGTTTCCGCAACGCTATCATATATTTTTTCGGAGGAGAGACATGCCAAAAAAAGCAGTCTACGACAATCAAAGTATTACATCACTTAAAGGGGCAGACCGAGTTCGTAAACGTCCGGGAGTTATTTTCGGATCAGATGGTCTGGAAGGATGTGAGCACTCGTTTTTTGAGATTCTTTCAAACTCAATTGATGAGGCACGTGAAGGCCATGGCGATCGCATCGAGGTGATTCGTTACGCCGATGGCACCATTCAGGTTTCTGACTACGGAAGAGGGATTCCGCTCGACTATAATGCCAAAGAAGGCCGATTTAATTGGGAGCTTGTCTATTGCGAACTATACGCCGGCGGCAAATACAATAATGACACCGGTGAAAATTATGAATTTAGCTTAGGTCTCAATGGTCTGGGCGCGTGTGCTACTCAGTATGCTTCTGAAGTATTCGATGTTTCCGTTTTTCGAGACGGATACAAATATGCACTTCATTTTGAAAAAGGAGAAGTGCATGGTGAGCTTCAAAAAGAAGAGACGCGTTTTAAGCGAACCGGTACAGTCCAACGCTGGAAACCGGATCGAGAGGTTTTTACTGAAATAGTCATCCCGATTGAGTCGTTTCAGACAATCTTAAAGCGTCAGGCCGTTGTGAATAGCGGTGTGACCTTTGTATTGACCGATGATGAGACCAAGGAAGAGTATGTTTACTGTTATCCCGATGGAATCGCCGGTTATGTTGAAGAAATCGGTGATGAAAACGCGATGACTAAGACACATTTTTTTGAGGGTAGTGGTCAGGGCAGAGATCGTTCTGACAAGTCCGATTACAAGGTCCGCTCGGAAGTGGCTTTCTGCTTCAATAATGAGATTAATCGAATTGAGTATTACCATAACTCGAGTTTTCTTGAGCACGGTGGCGCACCGGACAAAGCGGCGAGAAATGCATTTACGTCGGAAATAGATCGTCAAATTCGGATTAGAGACAAATATAAGAACAATGAGAGCAAGATTACGTTCCAAGATATCTCAGATAGTCTGATTTTGGTCACAAGTTCTTTTTCTACACAGACCAGTTACGAGAACCAGACGAAAAAGGCCATCAACAACAAATTCATCCAGGAGTTTATGACGGATTTAATTCGACAGCGACTTGAGGTGTGGTTTATTGAGAATAAGCAGGATGCCGATCGCGTCATTGAGCAACTGTTAATTAACAAACGCAGTCGTGAGAATGCCGAAAAAACGCGTTTGAATGTGAAGAAGAAGCTGATGGGCTCAATTGACATCAATAATCGCGTCAAAAAGTTTGTTGATTGTCGAACGAAGGATATATCACGCAGAGAACTCTACATCGTAGAGGGAGATTCGGCTCTCGGATCATGTAAAATGGGACGTGATGCTGACTTTCAGGCGATTATGCCTGTGAGAGGCAAGATACTCAACTGTTTAAAATCAGATTATAACGTTATTTTCAAAAGCGAAATTATAGTCGATCTATTAAAAGTATTGGGTTGTGGTGTTGAGATCAGCACAAAGCATAACAAAGACCTTTCTTCTTTCAGTCTGGACATGCTGCGATGGAACAAGATTATTATTTGCACAGACGCTGATGTCGATGGATTTCAAATTCGCACATTGATTTTGGCAATGCTATATCGGCTGACACCGACGCTCATCGATGAAGGGAAGGTTTTTATCGCTGAGTCGCCGCTGTTTGAGATTACTTATCGCGACAAAAAAACGGAGCGAACTATATTTGCGTATGATGAGAAGGAAAAGGCAAAGATTCTCGCTGACTATCCGGGCGAAAAGTTATCCATACAGCGTTCAAAAGGGTTAGGCGAAAATGAGCCGGAGATGATGTGGCAAACCACAATGAACCCGAATTCAAGGCGTCTGATTGAGGTGGTTGCTGATGATGTTAAGGCAACATCAGAGACGTTTGATATGCTATTGGGTGATAACCTCCAAGCACGGAAAAATCACATTGAAAAGAATGGTCATCTCTATCTCGACCAACTGGATGTCGGTTAAACGTACCAACACAATCTTGCAGATGAGCCAATGAATACAAGAATATCGGAGTAAATCATGAAGAAACATTCGAACCAACCATCTGAAGAAAAACCGAAGATATCGCTTAAATCAAGCAATAATGCTGAGAGCGACGGACCGGCTATCATAGAGAAACAGTTGATTACTGATACGCTTGAAAGCAACTATATGCCGTATGCGATGAGTGTAATTGTATCTCGTGCAATTCCGGAAATTGACGGGTTTAAGCCTTCTCATCGCAAATTATTGTACACCATGTATAAGATGGGATTGTTGGGCTCGACACGAACCAAGTCTGCAAACGTCGTCGGACAGACAATGAAGCTCAATCCCCATGGCGACATGGCTATTTATGAAACGATGGTCCGATTGACTCGAGGCAATGGGTCACTCTTGCATCCATATGTCGACTCAAAAGGTAATTTTGGTCGGAATTACTCCAGAGACATGCAATTTGCCGCTTCGAGATATACGGAAGTAAAGCTTGACAAAATTTGCGAAGAATTATTTAAAGGTTTAGATCGTAATGCTGTTGATTTTATTGATAATTATGATTCGACTATGAAGGAACCCACGCTTCTTCCTTCGACTTTTCCCTCCATTTTGGTCAATAGTAATCAAGGTATTGCGGTCGGGATGGCATCGAATATCTGTTCGTTTAATTTAGAAGAGGTTTGCCGTGCAACGATCGCATACATGAAAGATCCAATGGCATCGCTGATGGACATTATGCCCGGACCTGATTTTTCGGGCGGCGGCGTCATCCTATATGATGATGAAGCGATGCAACAAGTATTTGATTCGGGACGCGGAGCTGTACGTGTGCGTTCGAAGTATCGTGTAGACCGCAAACAAAACATGATTGAGATTTATGAAATTCCTTATACGACAACCGCAGAAGCCATCATCGATGAGATTAGCGAACTCGTTCGATCATCTAAGGTCAAGGAAGTGTCGGATGTTCGAGATGAAACCGATCTAGATGGTCTTTGTATTACTATTGAATATAAGCGCGGTACGGATCCTGATGAATTGATGACCAAGTTATTCAGGTTTACTAAGCTTGAAGATACATTTTCGTGTAATTTTAATATTCTGATTAACGGTATGCCCAGAGTTCTCGGCGTGAAGTCGATTATTGCCGAATGGTTGTCATGGCGGCGTGCTTGCCAGAAGCGTGAAATTCTCTTTGATGTGGAGCGCAAGCAAAATCGATTGCATCTACTCGACGGCTTAGCGAAAATTCTCCTGGACATAGATCGTGCCATTGCCATTATTCGGAATACAGAGTTTGAGGCCGATGTCGTACCGAATTTAATGGATGGCTTCGATATTGATGCACTGCAAGCAGAGTATGTAGCAGAAATTAAACTCAGAAATATCAACCGCCAGTATATTATTAATCGTACTGCAGATCGTGAAAACCTCATCAAAGATATTGATGATTTGAATGATATCTTAAGTAAGCCTAAGCGACTGGATTCATTGATTATCAAGTCGCTTGAAGACGTCGCAAAAAAGTACGGCAAGCCTCGCCAATCCGAACTTCTTCACATAGAACAGGCTGCGACTTTCTCTGCGGATAAAATGATTGAGGACTATAATCTCAAGCTGTTCATGACGGAGCACGGATATATCAAGAAGATTCCGCTTACCTCACTGCGCAGCGCAGGCGAACTCAAGACCAAAGATGAAGATAATATCATCATTGAAAAGGAAAGCAAAAACAAAAGCGAGGTCATTTTCTTTTCGGATAAAGCGGTTGCGTATAAGCTGCGAATTTTTGAACTTGCAGACACCAAGCCATCGGAACTCGGCGGGTATCTCCCCAATATCCTGGATATGGAGGAGGGCGAACGCATCATTTACATGGTCGTCACTGATGATTACGTGGGCGAAATCTTGTTCGGCTATGAGAACGGCAAGGTGTCAAAAATCCCACTCAAGGCGTACGAGACCAAGCAAAATCGAAAAAAATTGCTTCATGCTTGCTATGAAGGGTCTTTGGTCATTGCTGTACATCATATTTTTGAAGATGCAGATTTTGCTGCAATAACAAATCAGGATAAAGTCGTCATTTTCAATTCCACGCTAATCCCGTTGAAGACGACACGATCGTCCCAAGGCATTCAGGTTATTGTCAGCAAAAAAGGAAGTAAACTTTCAAACCTGATTCCGATTCAATTCAGTGGTTTGAATGATCCGGAACGTTATCGTATTCGCAAAACCCCATCAGTGGGTTATTATCTAAAAGAGAAGACATTGGATTTCAGACAAATCACATTGGGAGATGTATAGCTTGAACTCATATTTCGGAATTGACCCGAAGCTGGAGCGTGGCTCTTCAAAATTCAGACTGTCGATTGTAATAATCGGAGTTGCTATCTTGCTCGTTTTTTCCATTGGTATTGGGATTATACATGCAACTAATAATCGATTATCTCGCGTTTTGATTGATTTCAATATGGCTATCGAGGAGCGCGATTATTCAAAAGCCCTTTTGATATATAGAGATATTCACGAGAGCATTGTTCGCGTTGACCCGAGCCGTCAGCAAAGCATCCAACTGGAAATACAAGTGCTTGGCGAAATTGAATCTGTCGTGCAAGAGCGCGTGACGCGAATTATGACTCAAATCCGCTACGAGAGATATGTACCATCTGCTGATGACCGAGCATTTTTAGAGGGATTGGAAGAGCTAACCGGTGCGCGTCTGTCAACATGGCTCGATGATTTGGCTCGAGAGTATTTGCTCGGCTCGATAGAAAAACCAACCATTGTATTTATTTATGATCAAATTAGTGACTATGCCAATGTTTCTGCTACGACAGGTCAACTCAAAAACGAATTGTCTGCAATTGAATTGCTTCGTGGTGATGTACAACTTGCAGAGACATATTTCTCCCAATATAATTACATCGAAGCGGCCAAACAATATGAATATATTCTGTCCATGGCAGACGGCTATGTTTTAAAGTTTTCTCAGGATCGGTTGGCAACTCTTAAGGAAGAAATGTACGAACCGATTATGAAAGAGTCAGAGCAACTGATTGATAATTTTCAATACTACACTGCAGAAGATATTCTGTCAGAAATGATTCGTATTTTTCCGGATGACGCACGAGTTGAGAATAAATTATTGGAGGCAACATCAAATACGTCTTTAATCGAACCCTATATTGGGACGGTCGAAGTCATTTGTGTTAAACCGCTGATTGCAGATAAAGAAGTTGCTTTTTCAAGTTCATCTGCGTCGTCTGTCGATGCATACAATTTGACGAGAGATGAATTTTCTCGAATTCTCGAATCACTTTACGCAAAAAATTATGTGCTGATTAACCCTGAGCATATGGTTGATTTATCAAATCCGATAGTTCTTCAAGATCAGGCGCTTTATGTGCCGCAAGGTAAAAAGCCACTCGTCATAATTCTCGAGAACTTCAACTATTCGGCGTATCAGATGGGACAAGGATTCTGTTCAAGACTGGTTCTTAACGATCAAAATCAAGTAAGCGGCGAATATGTAAATGCATCCGGGCAAGCGGTAATAAGTCGAACAGCAGAGGCCATTGGTATTCTTGATGCATTTGTCGAAGAGTATCCGAGTTTTTCGTTCAATGGTCAAAAGGGTGTCATTTCATTTAGCGGATATGAAAGTGTTTTTGGTTACATCGTTCACGAAGATCAATTGGATGATCGAAACAATGCGCTGACCGCAGTCGGACAGCCCACGCTCTCTTTATCAACTCAGGAAATTTCTGCGAATCAAGAAAAGGTGAAAGGTATTATTGATCGCCTTAATACGACGGGATGGGTTTTTGCATCATCAACTTATGGATATATTAATGCCAACAGTTGTGACCAAGAGACCATTCAGATTGATACGCAGAAATGGTTGGATCAGGTTGCGCCGATTGTCGGTCAAGTGAATATTTTGGTCTATCCGAACGGTGACTTCATCAAGGGCTCGGACCCAAGATGTGTGTATTTGAAAAACAGCGGGTTTAGAATTTTCTTTGGCGTCGGGCCGACTCCGTATCATATCTATGGTGATAATTATCTTTATTTTGACCGAGCGGTACTCAACGGCGATACCGTTCGAAATGTTGATTACTCAAGGCTCTTTGAGGCCAAAGACGTATATGATGAGAGTAGGAAGGTTCCATTTGATTAACTAAGCAGAATTGAGAAAGATTATTTAAATATTCACTTTTCAATATCACATATATGATATCCTTAACTAATAAATTTCAAATCGTGTTTTGGAGGAGACATTGAATAAGCAGATAACTGAGTCTTGTTCCGTGAATTCGTTGAAGCGTCGAGTCCTCCGATTCTCCGCTTTAATACTTTGTCTTGCATCAATATTTGTTACTTCTTGTTCTTCATCCGGTAATGGGTTCCGGGATATTGTCAATGCAGTCGAAAGTCAATTTCCGGAAGTTTTTCAGACGCCGAAACATCTTCAAAGCAGTTTGGCTTCCGTCGATTCGGACGATGTCATTCCTGTAGGTAGCGCGCAAGATTTGTTTTATGCCTCCCAAGAGGCTTTATACGCTTTTCAGCCTGATCTATATTTGAAGGTAAACTCTTTCGAAGAGTTCAATCAATTCTGGGACGAACTCATCAAAGATGGTGCATTGCACTCTGCTTTTCGAAATCCAGAGGTACAGATTGAATATGATAATCTCGAACCTTGTACGGTCAGGATTGCTCTCGATTACAATGATACCGGTAAGGTTATGCAAAAAGTAATAAATAGCCCCACTCCGGATTTTGACGAGGCATTACATCAGGAACTATATGATTCGGCGGTAAGTGTTCTTGAGGACATTACAAATTCGGAAATGTCCGATCGAGAGATTGCTGTCGCGGTTCATGATTATTTAGTGATGAATACGATTTATGAGGACGACGCAGAAACGAGCGATCAAATTGACTATTTGGCGACTGCGCACAGCATATTAATTCAAAATCAGGGTCAGTGTCAAGGGTACGCTGAGGCGTACACGCTCATGCTGACTCTTTCTGGCGTGGAATGTCGAATTGTATCTGGTTCTGCGCTTGATCAAAGTGCAAAATATCAACCTCATGCATGGAATCAAGTTAAGATTGATGGGGTATGGTATCACGTTGATGTGACTTGGGATGATCCTATACCGGATACGGGAAATCAGGTCATCAGTACATATTTGTTAAGGTCAGATGAATTTTTTGATCGTGATCATGATTGGTCGGACCTATTTCCGTATTGTCCGGAAGATGATCCAATTGGCATTACGGACCGCTAATTAATCAAGATGTAGTTGCTGGACTAAAGGCGATGACAAGAATATAATATAGTAACGAAAAACTGTGGAGGATATTTCTAGGTGGAGACAAGGCAGGACCGATATTCGGGTGCTAAAGAGAAAAAAATTGAGCAACTCAAGCAATTGATTGACGAGTCGAATCAGATTGTTTTTTTGGGTGGCGCGGGCGTTTCGACTGAGAGCGGAATACCCGATTTCCGAAGCGGAGAAGGCATTTTCAACCAAGATAGCGGACTTAAATATCGGCCGGTGGATATCATCAGCCATTCTTTTTTTGTTGAGCATCCTGACATTTTTTTCGACTTCTATAAAAAGAAGCTTTGTTACCCTAATGCAAAACCGAACCGCGCGCATAAGGCGTTGGTTCGGCTTGAGAAATCGGGAAAGCTTCGTTCGATAATTACTCAAAACGTAGATAATCTGCATCAAAGCGCCGGTAGCCGCAAGACCATTGAACTTCACGGTTCAGTTTTTCGAAACTATTGCCTATCTTGCGGTGCAAAGTACGATTTGTCTTTTGTTCTTGAGTCAGAAGGGATACCGAAGTGCTCTGCTTGTGGAGGTATGGTGCGACCGGACATAGTGTTGTATGAAGAACATTTAAACCATGCAAATATTGATCGTGCGGTCGCAGATATCGAGAAAGCAGACTTGTTAATCATTGGGGGTACATCACTGACCGTATATCCTGCTGCTACATTTGCACAGTTTTTGCCGCATGACCGCGTCGTTATTATCAACAAGAGTTCCACTTATTTGGATCTTCAGGCCATGCTAACCATCCATGATAGCATCGGGTTGGTATTAGATTCCTCTATACCTAAGAAAAAACGCAAAAAGGCTTCTTCAGAATCTCCACGAGAAGTTTCTTTGGAAAATACTAAAGAGGCACCGGAATCGAATAAAGACTTGAATGAAGGAGAGAGTACTTGATCCAATCGAATGCTTCCCGCGACGAATTTATTAGAGAACGTGAGGACGCGCTTCAGAAAGAGTACCAACAGTTACTTGTCGGTTTTGATCGCTTGTCTCATGTTCGGTTGCTATTATTCTTCGCTATTATTTTATTAGTTTCAGTGTATTTCTTTTCGGATCGGCAGTGGTGGTTACTAATCGGTGCCGGCGTGATTTCCTGCGTTTTTTGCTTTGTAGTCCTGTTGCATATACGAATATCGCGTAAGCGCAAGCAAATAATGTCGCTTATGGACATTCATAATCGATACAAGTCAAGAGTGATTCATCAGTTCGATAATTTGCCGGATGACGGATCGGATTTTCTTGCAGACAATCACGATTATGCTTCTGATTTAGATTTGTTTGGTCATGGATCTCTATTTCATTTGTTATCTGTAGCCCAAACAGAACATGGGCGAAGAGCTTTGTGCGAGTATATATCTCCGAGAGAGCCAGCTAGTTTGGATTCGGAAAAAATTATGTCTCGTCAACATGCTGTTCTCGAATTATCTGAGGATTATGAATCGGTTCAGACCTTTGAAGCTCTAGGTAACAAAGCATTCAAAACCATTAAATCAACAAATTCATTTGTAGACTATGCCACGTATTATGAGTCAAATTCTTATTCATTTCCTAAGAGTCGGTTAATTATCAATGCTTTGATATCAACATTGCTAATCATTTCGGCCGCTATTTCTTTCTTTTCACCGGTCAATATCATTTTTGTGTCGTTTATACTCATTTTGGTGCAACTTGTGTTCACCGCGACGAACTATTCTCGGTTTAAAAATGCCTTCTCATCAATAACAGGGTTGCATCCAAAGTTATTCGCGTATCACTCACTTTTCGAATGCATTGAGAAACTAAATGTTCAGTCGGATTATTTAAAATTTTTACAGACGAAGCTGAAGGGCACGGATCTTCATGCTTCAGCTTCCATGCAATTGTCTAGGTTGCATAATATATGTCTCTTTATTCAAGCCAGAAGCCAACCACTGCTGTTTCTGATACTTAACGCCTTGTTTTTATATGATTATTATTGCTATTACCATCTTCAAAAATGGGTTAAAGAATCAGGTCCGCTTTTTCTTCAAAATCTTGAATACCTTGGAGAATGGGAGGCGCTGATGAGCCTTTCCATGATGCGATTGATTTATCCTGAGTTGCCGATGCCAACTATTATTTCTCCAGATGCACAAGACGTCTTGATGGCACCCGTGTTTTCTGCAAAGAAGATGGGACACCCTTTGATTCCGATTGCGAAGCAAGTGAGAAACGATTTCAATTTACCTGGCGGTATTGCGATTATTACCGGTTCAAACATGTCGGGAAAGACGACTCTTTTGCGGACGGTAGGAATAAATGCGGTTCTGGCATATGCGGGAACTATATGTTGCGCTGATGAACTCGAATTGTCTATTATGCGCATCATGACGTCTATGCGAATCACGGATAATCTGGAGTCGGGGTTATCTACATTTTATGCCGAGCTCGTTCGTATTGAACGTATTGTTCGGTTTTCGCGAATCGGAGAGCCGTTGTTATTTTTAATCGACGAAATCTTTCGCGGGACAAATTCTAGAGACAGAACGGATGGGGCACAAATTGTTCTCAATAACCTGAACAAGTCATGGGTGACCGGACTGATGTCAACTCATGACTACCAGCTGTGTGAGCTGAATCGCGATGGTAATTTGCCTATCCGTTTTTATCACTTTACCGAACAATACGATAATGAAGGTATCCATTTTGATTATTTGTTGGCTGAAGGCATATCAATTTCTGCAAATGCGAAATATTTGATGAAGATGGTGGGCATCGAATAGAGTACATATGTATTGTAAAACAAACTCGCAGTGTTAAAATATACTGTATGTTCTAAGAAAATAGGAGAGTGGCATGGAATCATTTACTCAAAATACGAAGTTTTTTGGTGATACGAACCCAGAAGTTCTGGCAAAGTCTTTTGGGACGCCGTTATATGTTTATAACGAATCAATCTTGCGAGAGAGAATGCGTCAAATGCAAGGGCTCATTCGTTCGGTACCATTTACGGCAAATTACTCAATCAAGACCAACTCGAATCTGACACTGCTTAGAATTGCATTGGATGAGGGGATGAATGCGGATGCGATGTCTCCGGGAGAAATCGAGTTTTTGCTTCGAGCCGGATTTCCTGAGAACAGGATTTTTTATGTTGCGAATAATGTATCCAATGAAGAGCTTTTGTTCGCAATTGAAAGAGGAATAATGACCAGTCTTGATAGCGTATCTCAGCTTGAGCGGTTCGGCCAATTGAATCCGAACGGCAAGTGTGCGTTGCGTCTCAATCCTGGTGTGGGTGCAGGACACCATGAGAAAGTGATTACCGCTGGCAAGAAGACTAAGTTTGCGGTTGCACAAGAAGATATTGATGCGGCAAAGAAGGTTGCTCAGAAATATAATCTGAAAATTGTTGGCGTTAATCAACACATCGGCTCATTATTTATGGATGCCACTCCGTATTTGCAAGCAATTGAGAACTTTCTTCAACTGGCTAAAGGATTTGAAGATCTCGAGTTTGTTGATTTTGGCGGTGGATTCGGAATTCCTTATCGAAAGCTTTCCGGAGAAAACGCGTTGGATATAGAATCAACCTCGACGGCTCTCGATCGTATATGCGGCAAATTCGCCAAAGAGTATGGCAAGCCTCTTGTATTCAAAATTGAACCCGGTCGTTATATTGCTGCCGAATCTTGCGTGCTCATCGGAAGAGCGCACACGCTAAAGCAAAATGCCGGCGTCGATTATGTCGGTACGGACATCGGCATGAATGTTCTAGTTCGTCCGTCGATGTATGGCTCATGGCATGACATAGAGGTGTATCGCGACGGGAAGATATTGAGCAATGACGATGGAACTTCTTCATACACCGTCGTCGGGAATATATGCGAGACCGGAGACATTCTTGCCAAGGACCGTGTACTGCCTATTGTTCATGAAAATGATCTGTTGGTGGTTTTAGATTCCGGTGCGTACGGTTTTTGTATGTCTTCAAATTACAATAATCGTTTGAAGGCCGCGGAAGTGATGATCGGATGTGATGGTCAACCGCGATTAATAAGAAGAAGGCAGACTATAGAAGATTTGTTTAGAGAGTTTCCTGAATATCAGTAGAATATGTCTTGTTATACGAAATGTGTCAAAAATTTGAACAAAATGCATATTTTGGCTTGTTTTGAGTAGTCCAATAACTTATCATTTATATATTATGTGAAGCAAGTCGGTATGATATGAAAAACAGAATTGTCGAATTATTATCTAGCAAAAAGCGTGTTCTTGTAGACTATTCGGCCATGATTGTCATGGCCGAGACGCAATCGCTGTCATTTTTTACCGAGCAAATCATTTCGCATCGGGTGATGCTCATTCTTCCCGCGTATTTTCGCTTTCAACACGAGAGTGTTTTCCAGACTTCTGATCAAGAAGGCAAAGCTAATTTTGGAGCTGTAAGAGATTTATTGGCTCGAGTTGAGAAAGCTGAATTATTGACTTGGACGGATCATTTGTCGGCTTTTCCATTTCTATCTGAGTATGCATCTGATCCGACGAATCTATTCGTTGTTGGCAAAAAATCATTTGTTCTCGAACGTATTCGTGATCGAAACATTTCCGGTTCTATGCCGGTCTTTGTTATATCTGCAACCTTTTTCAAAATGTATTCCAGTCTTAACGTGTGCCTTGAAGAAGAGGCGCCTTACGTTATTCACAAGGTCTCCGGATCGGACGAGTATCTTGATGTTGAAATTCATTGTAACGTTGGCGATACGGTATACGATGATGAAGGCAAACCGGTATATTTGGCTTCTAAGATAAGTACGGGTGCAGAAGGCATTGTTTTTCGTACCGGCGATCCGGATTATGTTGCAAAGGTATACCACAAGGCGGTTATTACCCCCCTTAGATGGCGTAAACTAATGCGTATGAGACAAGCCGCGATTCGCGCGAAGGGATTGGCGTGGCCGTGTAAGTTACTTTATACTTTTAATAAGGTGCCCGTTGGGTTTGTCATGCCAACAGCAGAAGGACGCACACTGGGATCTGTTTTTGATGGGCCGGACGCTGTATTGGCGCATTATCCAGATTGGAAGAGAGTGGATGTTGTCAACACTTCAATCAGCATTCTTCAGAAAATCATCTATTTGCATCTTCACAATGTTCTGATTGGGGACATTCAATTGAAGAATATGATGATTAAGGATACTCAGAATGTATTTGTCATTGATATGGACAGTGTTCAGTTTGAGGATATGCCATGCCCGGTCGGTACGGAGGATTATACACCGCCTGAACTATGGGATTATTCGTTTTCGGCCATTTTACGTGAGCCGGTTCATGAGGATTACTCGTGCGGTATTTTAGTATTTTCGTTGCTCTTTTGTGGCCAGCATCCTTATGCTCAACGTCTGGGAAAGGAGACTCTTCGCGAGGAGATGTTAGATCGAGCTTTTCCTTATCATATGCAAAAAGCAGAAGAGTCAATGGTTCCTCTTGGTGGGTATGACAGAATATGGGATGCATTACCGGTTCGATTAAAAATGATGTTTGTTAATGCTTTCTCAAATGGTATAAGATATGAGCCGACGGAATGGTATGATGCGTTGCTCGAATATAAAAAGCAACTTCAGGAGCACGCATTCGCCGATGAACAATACTACAACCTTTTCCCCTTTACGGACGTTTCCCGTATTGTTGTTATTGAAAATAAAGCAGGATTTAAAAAATCATTTCGAGAAGCAATCATTCATGCGCCCGAAGAGTCTTCAGAAATGATTTCTGCCCGAATTGATTTGCGTGCGCAGAGAATGAAGAGAGAATACATTGGTTCTGAGGATAAAGTTTTTTCACCGCAGAGCAAGACTGAAGCCCCATTAACCAACTCGAATGTTTCAGCGAGCAATAACAAATCTACCGATGCGGACAATGACTCCGTGGACGTCAAAGAATTTCTCTTGCGTCCTTTAACGATACTTTTGCTTTCTGTTTTTATAGTATTAGTGATATTATTGTTTGTAGTTGCAAACTCATTATGACCTAGGAGGGTGAAAATGACAAAGAAATCGACTCAAATTGACGCTTCAGATTTTGGCAAGAGCACGCGTCGTCGCTTGCCGATATGCTTTTGCTTAGATGTCAGCGGTTCGATGGCAGGTAATCCAATTCGACAACTCAACGAGGGCTTGCAGAGTTTCTTTTCTTCTATAAGAGAAAACGAAGAGACAAGGGCAGCGGCTGACATATGCATTATAACTTTTGGTGGTACGGTCGATATTTTCTTGCCTTTCGGTCGACTGAGCAAAGAGACATCGGTTCCTCACATTCAGGCGACGACGAGTTTGACGCCGATGGGTGAGGGTGTGCTAACCGCATTGGAGTTGTTAGCCGCGCGAAAAGAAGGATACAAAGAACTTGGGATTAAGTATTATCAACCCTGGTTGGTCGTTATAACTGACGGCGCACCCCAAGGAGATAATGCGATTGAAAACATGGAAAAGGCGATTGGTGCTACGAATGATCTTGAGTCGACAGGACGCTTGGTCGTTTTTAACATTGGTGTTGGCACCGGCGTTGATTTCACGCTTCTCAAACGATTATCCGTGAAAAGACCGGAACCTATATGTATTGACTCGGCACAGTTCTCAAAGCTGTTTGAGTTTTTAGGTTCGAGTAGTTCTTCCATTGTTTCAAGTGGAATGAAAGATGATGCACTCTATTCTTTGGACGATACCGAAAAGAAAAAATCCGTAGCCATTGATGAGTTTTTCAAGTACTTAGAAGAGGAGTAATGTGGCATGTTTTTAAAACCGGAACTGACTTGTCTGTCACTTGCGGGCAGAAAGCATACGGATAAACACATGCCTAATGAAGACGCATGCTATGCGATGACAGAGAACGACGTTCATGTTGTGTGTATTTCGGATGGTGCGGGTGGAAGTTTCTATACGCATGCGGGAATCGGGTCGCTAACGGCAGTTCAGACCATTGCTAAATTGATGACTAAGCATTTTGATGCTTTCTTTATGGACGTTCGAGAAAACGTCGTTCGAAGCATCATCGTAACAGCCATTCAGTCGGAGCTGGCAATCAAGGCGAAAGAGAACAGTCTCAAAACAATTGACAAGATGGCTGCAACATTTATGTTTTGTGCAGTTAAGGATTCCAGAGTTATATTTGGTCATATCGGTGATGGATTAATTGCACGGGTGTCATCTTCGGGGATCGTGCCTGTCACACTCCCGCAAAATGGTGAAGATGCTTCGAGCACGTATTTTATCACCTTCCCTGATGCCCAAGACTATCTGCGAATCGTACGTACAACGACAGATGATGCCCACGCGTTCGTTCTTATGACAGATGGTATTTCTGAATCGGTATTTGATTCATCTACCTACCACGTTTTGCCGGTGGTCGCGCGTCTTGCCGAGTTGGGATCCCCTCAAGAAGCGAATCGCTATGACAAACTCAAAGAAGCAATCGACAAACATATTATTCAAAAATCCTCATTGTCTGATGACGCTACGATTGGCATCATGTATTTTCCTGGCACTCCATCTCCGGATTTTGATTCTTTGCCCAAAGAAAAATCTGTTCCGCTCATAAATTTTTCAGACGTAATGAAGAATGTTCAGATGGACATTTTACCTCGCGTCAAGTTAGCACGCGAGGTATTCAAAAAATCCAGTGATATCATGTCACATGATGCACAGGTTGACTCTAACAAAATCCCCGATGAGATGGACATCCCAAATGAGACCATTGATAGTTTTAAAGAATCCACCCCGGCAAAAGAAGATATTGATGCAGTGGGTATCGAGTGTCAGAACATTGAAAATTCAGTTATAATAGAATCGAAGAATAAGAGATTTAAAGCCGGTAAACGTGTATACTTATTCTGTGCACTCGGTATAGTATTAGTTTCTGTTGCAATAGCCTTGTATTATTTTTTCAGATAGTAAGGAGTATTTTATGCCGAATAGAAAACGCAAATACGATTTTGAAACAAAAGTAAAAGTGCCGGACATCGAAGAGATTTCTCGCGTCGCTGAAGATTTTTCTGACCCAACAATTGCGAAGGGGGGCGGCACCAATCGCTCCGAGCCCCTATCCAAACTTGGCAAGGTCGCAAAACTTGATTCGAAGCTTACAGAGGCACAGAAGCAAATGCAACTGTTAGCTCGCGAGGTCATTAAGCAAGAGAAAAGCAAGCAAAGCGAGGATTCTGATGCCGATTCAAAAGAATCGGACCAAGACGATGCTTTAGAAGAGTCATCAGATACGGCTGCGGTTCAGTACGAGTCATCAGTAGACGATGTTGAGACCGATGATAGTAATTTATGACCTTTCATATGTCTGCGTACTCTGACGCATAATCTATATTTTCAATACCTATATCTATGTTGAATAATAACAAACGATCGGTTACCCGGTCGTTCTTTTTTTCATCGTATAAAGTTTGTTAGCTATAATCGAACGATATATACTAACATCAAGTAAAACAGACAAATCAACATATGGACAATAGTAAAACGAGCAGTTAAAGTCTGGTTTTTCAACTGATATTTTTTGTTCGGGAGAGACGCTCTTTCTCGATAATGGTCATGGATTGGCGTTGTAATATTTTTCAGTATCAGAATTCCGAAAAATCGCTTAAGTGATATCTTAAGGATTCCCGCGGCACCATCGATGATAAATAGGAGACATATGATTAAATATGCAAATGGCGATCCGGTATGAAGTGCTGATATTGCTAAGACAATGCCGAGAGCCCTTGAGCCGGCATCACCCATAAGTATTCGGCTCGGGTTTGTATTGAAGAACAAGTAGACTAACAAGGCAAAAATAAGAACAATTAACGAGTAATTCCAGTCGGATTGAATGTGGTTGAGGTAACTCAGAATAATGAATGAAGCTATCGATACAATACTCATCGAGCCACTGAGACCATCGACGCCATCCGTGCAATTGGTCACGTTGATTGCTGTCCAGACCAGAAGGGTTGCTAATATAACAAAAAGAACAAATGGCATTTCGAATCGGACATTAATAACGGGCAGTATGATTTTGGTGCCATAAAAAACCGCATAAACGATTGCAGCAGAGACCGATAAGATCAAATCCAAAAAACCTTTTAGATACTCGTGCCATGGCTTTTCTGCTCGATCGTCAAAAAAACCGAATAACATAGAGAATAAAACCAGAACGTAAGTTAGGCCGATTGGAAGAGAGAATGGAATAAAAAGAATAGAAGTCAAAATGTAAACAGTTATGAAGTAGATCCCTGCGCCGGTCGGTTTGCCGATACTCAAGGTGCCTTGTGCTGCAAATGCGCGGCCACGATCAGTCGGGAGTGGTCGCGTGAATTTGAAATACAAAACAAATAGTGCCACAACTGTCAAGAAAGAAGCAGATAGCACACCATATGCAGGAGAGAAGCCATTAATTATATGAGTCAGCAAAACGAGCCTCCTTGGATACAAAAGATTCCAGAAAAACAACATCAACATGATATCATAAATTGACGCAATGTCGACGAAATGATACATTGTCATGGTACCAAGTCATGATATATGTTTCTTATTATATACCCTCGGAGGCGCTAAATATATGGATTACAAAGTAGAGATCAGTGCTCTTCTTTCAAAATTAACCGGAATCGAATCTGCAGAAATTCATCGCCTGATGGAGATTCCGCCTCAGCCTGAGATGGGTGATTATGCTTTCCCGTGTTTTACGCTATCGAAGCAATTGCGAAAGTCCCCTGTGGCGATAGCCGTTGAACTTGCGTCGGATCCGACGTTGAACGTAGATTATGTTGATTCTGTTCGCGCACAGGGACCATATGTGAATTTTTTCATAGATAAGGGTCATTTATCAAAAGCAGTCATTTCCGAGATTATTTTAAAAGGCGAGCAATATGCGGCATCAGATATTGGACAGGGGAAAACGGTTATCGTTGAGTTTTCTTCTCCCAATATCGCAAAGCCGTTCCATGTCGGACACGCATTCACCACTGTTTTGGGACATTCACTGTCCCGGATTTACGAAAAACTCGGATATAACGTTGTTCGAGTCAATCACCTTGGCGATTACGGGACGCAGTTCGGCAAGCTTATCACCGCCTATCGTCTGTGGGGGGAGGAATCAGCTTTAGAAGCTTCTCCGATTGATGAGTTGCTACGAATCTATGTTCTTTTTCACGAGAATGAAAAGGATGACCCCGAGTTGACTCAGACTGCACGAGATAATTTCCGTAGACTTGAGGCCGGAAATCCGGAAGAAAAGGCACTCTGGCAGAGATTTAGAGATCTTTCTCTAAAAGCATTCGCGCAAGTGTACAATCGCATGGGTGTGGCTTTTGATAGCTACAAGGGTGAAAGCGACTATAGCGATCATATTCCCAGTGTCATTTCTTTTCTTGAGGAGAAAGATCTTTTAGTCGACAGTGAAGGTGCTCGAGTGGTTATGCTTGATGAATATAAGTTGCCACCGTGTCTAGTGGTGAAATCTGACGGAACTACTATCTATGCATCTAGAGATCTTGCCGCCGCAATGTATCGACATGAGCACTACAATTTTCATAAGAACATATATGTTGTCGGACTACCGCAGTCCTTGCATTTTCAGCAGGTATTTGCTGTCTTGGACAAAGCGGGCCTTGATTATGCGAAAGATTGTGAGCATGTTGGATTCGGTCTGGTTAAGTTCAAGAATATGAAGTTTTCAACGCGTGAAGGTAATATTGTCGTACTCGAAGATCTTCTTAACGAAAGTATCGCGAAAACACTCGAAATCATTAAAACCAATGCGGCTTTGCGTCAGTCCGATATGACAGAAGAGGAGATTCTTGAAATTGCGAACAAAGTAGGTATCGGATCTGTTATTTATACCTACCTTAAGTCCGGTCGCGAGCGAGACATTGTCTTTTCATGGGAGGAGATGCTTGATTTTGATGGCGACTCGGCTCCTTATCTAATCTATACCTATGCTCGTACGCGTTCTATACTAAGAAAGGCAATAGAGCAGGGTATCCGCTCTGCAGATGCTTTTGACGATTCCTTGTCGTTATTGACGACAGAAGAAGAGTTTGCGCTTGTGAAGCTTCTTTCTGATTTGCCGGAAGCCATTGAAAAAGCTGCTTCAAGTAATGAGCCTTTCATGCTGTCCAGACAGGTATCAAGAATTGCCAGAGCATTCAATCGCTTTTATAACAATTCCAGCATTCTCGGCGGCGCGGATGATCATCTTCGTAGTGCACGTCTCGCCTTGTGTGAAGCGGTCTGCACAGCAATAAAGACCGGCACGTATTTGCTGGGCATTGATGTCGTAGAAAGAATGTAGTCGCTTCAAAGAGTGAGGAACGTGTCATGCAAATGCCAAAATATCTGGATCTTGAGTACAAGCGCCCTTCTGTTGATGAGATACGAGAGTGCGCGTTGCGTACGCGGCTTCGGCTCATGACTTCAAAAGATATATCCTTGATCGATACTGCACTGGCAGAATTTCAACATTCTCTCAGCGGATTCTATACCGCCGAGGCGTTGTGTAATATCCGTTTCGACCAAGATACAGAAAATGAGTATTTTCGGCTTGAACAGGATTTTTTTGAAGAAAATGAACCGATTGTAAGCGAATTGTCTTCAATGGTTTATGGCGTGTTGCTAAATATGGATGATGTAGACATGCTCAAAGAACGATTTGGCGAAATGATTTTTCGCAAGGCGCAAACTCAGAAAGAAACCGTTAACAGTTCAGTACTGGAATTATTGTCGCTCGAAAGTTCATTGGAAAATGATTACGATCAAATTATGGCTCAGGCAAACATTAATTTCCGTGGTAAGACATTGAATTTATCCATGATGGAACCCTATTTTGAATCTGAGACTCGCGAGATACGAATGCATGCTCAGGAAGCGGCCGCCCATTTCTTTGAGTCGAAATTGGATTTGTTCAATGATATATTTAGTCAACTTGTTGAGACAAGAACGAGTATTGCCGTCAAACTTGGATTTGATGATTTTGTTTCGCTTGGATACAAGCGAATGGAAAGATATGATTATACCCCTGAAATGGTTTCGTCTTTTCGGGAAATGGTGTGCAAATATATCGTTCCGTTGACATCCGAGATCAGAAGATTGCAGAAAGACAGATTGTCTGTTTCTGAGCTGAAATATTTTGATCTGCCAGTGCTTTTTCCAAAAGGCAATCCCAAACCGATTATCAACATGGACGAATACCCGGCGAAAACCGGTGAGATGTTCAGTGCGCTCATGGGAAAAACGCCAAGCTTTTTCGATATATTGAGAGAATATGGTTTTATGGATCTGGTGTCACGCGCGAATAAGGCAACCGGTGGTTATTGTGTGACGCTTTTAGATTATGCGATACCGTTTATATTAATGAATGCGAACGGCACTGCTGAAGATGTCACCACATTGATTCATGAATCTGGACACGCATATGCATCTCTGCGGAGCGCGGATGCATCACCATTTATTGAATGTCTTTCGCCGACATTAGAGACTTGTGAGATTCACTCCACTGCGCTGGAATATCTCACATATCCTTATCTTGAATTATTCTTTGGAGATCGGGCTGCGGATGTTCGTGATTTGCACATGACACGCTCTCTGTTATTTATACCGTATGGTTGCATGGTCGATGAATTTCAACATGAAATTTATGCCGCTCCTGAGATGGGAAATGACGAAAGACATCAAGTTTGGAAGCGACTCGAAGAGAAGTATCAACCATTTCTTGATTATGATGGACAATCTTTTTATGAGTCAGGTGCGGCTTGGGTGAAAAAGGGACATATCTTTACCGATCCTTTCTATTATATTGATTATTGTTTAGCTCAAGTTGTCTCTTTGCAACTTTGGGATAAATCCAGATCAAGTCCTGCCGAAGCAATGCGTGTTTATGATTCGCTCTGCAAAGAAGGTGGTAACAGCGTTTTTCTGGATTTGCTTAGTAAGTCTGGATTAGAATCGCCATTTGAATCCGGCGTCATCAAGCGTATAGCGTATCGCGCAGCGGAGTTTTTACAGTTATGAATTTGCCGCAGTCTTTTATTAATACTATGAGACAATATTTTGATTCGCATCCAGAAACGCCTCAAGGCGGTTTTTTTGAGAGTTTTGATTGCGATCCGGAAAAAGGCATTCGTATCAATCGACTGAATATTTCACCCAAAGACGATGCTCGATATTTATCATTGATCCAAAATGATGCGACAGATATCAATCGCTCATCGGATATAGTATCTTCAAATTTTGTTTTTGATCGTATTCCATGGAATGCATCCGGATACTACATGTCTGATCCGGTATCCGGTAACGATCCGCTTTTTCACGCCGGCGCGTTTTACATTCAGGAGCCAAGCGCGATGTTGCCTGCTCAGGTGCTTTCTGCTGAAAGTGGTGACTATGTTCTTGATATGTGTGCGGCTCCCGGCGGAAAAGCTACAGCAATTGCAGAACAAATCGGTCAGGATGGTTTGTTGATTGCCAACGAAATTAGTGCACAGCGAGCCAAAGCGTTGCTACGCAATATTGAACGATTTGGTATCACGAATACGGTGATTCTCAATGAGAACCCACTGAATCTCAAGAGCGCATTTCCATTGTTTTTCGATAAGATATTAATTGATGCGCCTTGCTCCGGGGAAGGAATGTTTCGACGAGATCCCAATGCGATTGCGTCTTGGCAAAAGTATGGTCCATGTTCAACTTCTCTTATACAAGAGGAAATTCTTGATTATGCCGATGCCATGCTAAAGCCCGGAGGTGTTCTGGTTTATTCGACGTGTACGTTTTCTGAGGTTGAAAACGAGGATATGATTTTTTCGTTTATAGAAAAACACCCAGAGTACCGCGTATCCGACATGGCAAACGAGATTCCCTCGGTCAAACATCAGATTACTGGTCGGTTGCCCGGAAGTATGCGAATTTGGCCGCATTTGCAACGCGGAGACGGTCATTTTTGCGTCAAGTTGATCAAGTCAAAGTTTGTGGATGGAGACCATGAGCTTTCGACGACTAAGACAAAGGCGATGTCCGTTAAGGTATCTTCAAAACGTTTAACGAAGGCGCAACTTGAAATGCGAGAATCGTACCTTAGCTTTATGAAGGATTTATTGTCAGAAGATGCGTATCATTCCTTTTTCGAACGTACGATGCAAGAATTTGTTGCGTTCGGCGCAGGATTTCGCATTCACAATCAGCCCGTCGAAAAAATATCGTCAACTTAATATTGTCAAATTAGGCCTCTTTGCCGGAGATACAAAAAAAACAGTCAACGGACTTTCTTTTAACCCGTCGCATTCGCTGGCGCTTACTCTGGGTCAGAATGTAATTCGTCGGTCGCGCTATCTGAACATGGCATATGATGATTCGAGACTAGTACGTTATTTGAAAGGTGAAACACTCTTTTTGTCAGATGAAGAAAGGACGTTTCTCGAGGGGAAGGGCTACCTCATTGTTGCCGTTGAAGGCCTTCCTCTCGGATTCGTTCAAAATCAAAACGGCATGCTAAAATATCATTATCCCCAAGGTTGGCGCGTTTTGTGAATCGCTGTTAACGATAGAAAATTCTCGTCAAAGTAATGAATAGAAGAGGTATATTATGGAAAAACTGGTCGTTGCTTCAAATAACTATGGAAAAATCGATGAAATTTCGGCGATTCTAGGTTCGTATTTTGAAGTCATTAGCATGAAGGATGCGGGATTTGATTTGGACATCGAAGAAAATGGGACCACTTTTGTCGAAAATGCAAGAATAAAGGCGAGAGCTATCTACAATCAAATCGGTGGAAATGTATTGGCGGATGACTCCGGGTTATGTATTGATGCCCTTGATGGTGCGCCCGGTATCTATTCGTCACGCTTTTTCGGGAAAGACACCGCGTATGAAGATAAATTTATAGAAATAAACCGTCTGTTGGATGATGTCCCTGAAGATAACAGAACGGCCCAATTCGTGTGCTCAATCGTTTTCATCGATAAATCGGGCAAGGAAATAGTTGCGGAAGGGAAATTACAGGGTATTCTGCTGTCAAAACCGAGAGGCGAAAATGGTTTTGGTTATGATCCGATATTCTATTTGCCCGAATATCAAAAGACGACGTCTGAAATCAGTGAGTCGCAGAAAAACAGCATAAGTCATCGAGGCCTCGCTTTAGCACATCTGCTTCGGTTGCTGAAATTGAAATGACAATCGTTCTTTTCTGCAATATGACTTTTACTTGATTAAATCCACTGATAATGGTATAGTTCCAATAAAGACAAATGTTCACCAAGCGTGGACATTTTATGTTATTAGGGGGGGTAATTATGTCTAAGGGTGAAGAGTATTTTTTGGTTCGTTCTGATATCCTCCCTGAAGTATTCGTAAAGGTTATGCAAGTGAAGCGTCTTTTGAATTCCGGTAAAGCGCGTTCGATTAATGAAGCGGTTCAGGTGATAGGCATTTCACGAAGTGCCTATTACAAGTATAAAGATTCAATTATGCCTTTTTATGAGACAAGTAAGGGCAAAATTGTTACGTTAACCGTTTCTGTTGAGAATTTCCCGGGTATACTTGCCGGTATCATACAGTGCATTGCTTTTGCTAAGGGGAATATTTTAACTATTAATCAAAATATTCCAATCAATGGACTTGCAGATATATCTATTTCGATGGAGACTGACCGAATGTCGCGCTCCATTGACTTGTTGGTGACGGATGTTCAGAAAATTCCAGGTGTCCGTTCATGTCGAATCATGGCTAGAGAATAATTTACCGGGAGGAATGGATATGATAAATATAGGAATTCTTGGTTTCGGTGTAGTCGGCTCGGGCGTTGCAGAGGTGATTGCGATGAACCTTGAGAAGCTTGAAAAGCATCTTGAACAACCCATTCGAGTTAAGAGAATATTAGATGTTCGAGATTTCGACGATAGTCCGTTTTCAGATTTATTAACTAAGGATGCGGATGTTTTCTTTAATGACACAGATATTTCAGTTGTTGTAGAAACAATCGGGGGAGTTGGCATCGCTTATGAATTCACGTCGAGAGCTTTGAGCCAAGGGAAAAGCGTCGTGACATCCAATAAAGAGCTGGTCGCGACACATGGCGTTGAGCTCCTTCAATTGGCGAAGGACAACCACTGCGCATATTTCTTTGAAGCTGCTGTCGGGGGGGGCATTCCGATCATTCGGCCATTGCATCGTTGTTTGGCTGCGAATCGTATCACGAAGATCGCAGGTATTGTCAACGGCACAACCAACTATATTCTGACGCAAATGGAGTTGTCCGATATGGATTTCTCGGATGCTCTTAGTCGGGCGCAGCTAAAGGGATATGCGGAGAGCAATCCCGCAGCGGATATTGAGGGTATTGATGCGCAAAGAAAAATTGCAATTTTGTCGAGCATTGCTATGAATGGAATTTATATTAATCCGGATCAAATCCATACGGAAGGTATAAAGAATGTCGGCGTTGAAGACATGACATATGCCAGGGCATTGGGAGCGAAAATTAAGTTATTAGCAATTTATAAGAGTTATAAAGAAGGCTCCTGTGAAGTGATTGTTGCGCCACATCTTGTCGATCGTTCTGAACCGATTTCGGTCGCTGATGGGGTGTTTAATGCGATTGCAGTAGATGGAAACGCGCTCGGACCGTCTATGTTTTATGGAAAGGGTGCAGGTAAACTCGCAACAGCTTCCGCAGTGGTAGCGGACGTACTTGACGCAGCGTTACACCAATCAAAGAATGCACATATCATGTCTTGGACTTATCCGGAACATACGGTAATTAAGCCATTTGAAGATATGCATGTTATTGCCCTAGTTCGACTGAAAGGCACCGTTGATCTTAACTTATATCGTCGTCTGTTCCCTAATCAACAAATTAAGCCTGTCGTTTCCGCAGTTCCACAAGAGACTGCATTTGTTGTCGGGCAGGAAGGCACATTGACGGAAAAAATGCTTTCAGAGGCGACTTCTCAAATCAAGGAGTTCATCTCATTAATCAGAATATACAGTTAATTATATAATACCGATCAACAATAAAGCGTCTGCTTCTTCGTGAAACAGACGCTTTAATCATATGCGATTATTGATAATCAGATTTGATTCAATAAATACTCAGAATAAAGGGTGAGAAGTTCGGACTGAAGCGAGTTCATGACTTGCTGCAAACGAGAAAGCTCTTTTAGATTCTTCGCGTCAATGGCAAGGCGAATCTCTTTAAAGATACTGACATAATCTGATGTATCTTTCGCCAGACGATACTTGATACTTTGAATATCTTTCCAGAGAAGCACGTCATATTCGCTCGAGTCATCGTGACAAGGATCGATTTGGCGAATTCGGGATAGGTTGTCCGGAATAATGCGGTCGGCTAGCTCCATTTGCCAACGATCAAGCATGGCATGTGCATACGAAGCAAGTAATCGGTCACTGAAGACACCGCCTGCACACAACACGGGAATTAAATAGTCATCGCGAAGAAGTGTGCGGAGAGAATCGTAAACTGTAGACGGCGGCTTTCCGAAAAGCGTGTCGCGCTCTTCGGCAGAGTAGCGGACGAAGATATCATCTTCGGATCGGTATAAGCGATTTTGCTCAAGATAATCGCCTTTTTCTCCGTATGGCTTACAAAATTCCTTTTCCAAAGACTTCGTGTCTCTATTGGAAGACGCCGCATAATCTATACCCTCAAGCATGCACTGGTACGTTGCAGCTAGGCAGAGATACGTGTTGGTGTGAGGGTTAGGTGATCGAATCTCCATCCTTGTCTGTGATGGAGATTCCATATTGCGAATTAAGCCAATCAATACTGTCCGGTTTCTCGATGGAATTGAGATATTCTTGCCCAAAGAAACCACGGGGTGTGTCGGTGCCTCAAAGCCGGGTTGTAGTCGAAGAAAGGCATCAGAAGTCACAGAAATGAAAGGGTTAATCAGAGAATAGTGCTTCATGAAACCCATGAGTGCACCCCATCCGATAATGCTCAAGAAGTCTTTCTTCATATCTTTCGGACTGAATATGTTAACTTTTCTGCCATTCTTAAGGTAGGCAACAGCATTGACATGCGTATGTTCTCCGCTTCCGGCCACGCCTTGCAAAGGTTTCGCAGAAAAACTGACATCTAATCCGTGCATTCGGAATACTTCTTTAATAAATATACGAGCTAAGAGTTCATAGTCAGCAGATTGAAGCGCAGTCGAATACTTCCAGTCGATCTCCAGTTGCTCCATAATATTATGAAATTCGCCTCTGCCCGATAGGTGGGCTTTTACGCCTCCGACCTCTTTATGAGCCATCTCGGGATCAAAACCATAGAGCTCAAGGAGCGTGATTGATTGCTCCAGTGCAGTGCGAACAACGCCTTTGGTTCTCTTCCAATACTGTTCCTTAAGGCTCTCGGAAATACTTAGGAGCTGGGCGCTAATGGTCTCGTCCGGTGAACTGACCCAGAATTCAAGTTCGGTAGCTACTAGCATATCGATATGATCGACTTCATCCGGAGCAAAGCCAAGGTCCTCAGCGACATGAGGATAGGTTTTGAATGTATCCAAGATGACACTCGAAAACCGGTCGACAGCGCGCTTAAGGATGGATCGTGAACATACACGCTTGCCATTATGAACCAGGAATGATGGTACGCGTAAAGTACCGACCGGCAAATTGGTCTTGGGACATAAGTGCTCATAATTATAGTCGACAAACCAATTGACATCTGCATCTGTCTCAAAATCTACTTGTCCATCGTTAAGGGTTGCAATACCCGGAAGGACAACAGAAGAGCCGTCGGTTTGTACGGCGTGTCCGTTAAGATAACCCTTGATATTGCTGAGAAAGTTAGAGATAGGAATCTTTTCATCCGTGTCATTTCCGGCAAGATCAATACCGACAAATGAGACAAACTGAATATTGGGGTTGGCATTAATTATCTCGTTCAGTTGATCTTCGTTGTGCGTTGAAACCGGAATGATATAAAGGAGATCGGGATAGATATGAAATGGTCTCATAATACTTCCAGCCTTTCAGTCAAAAATCAAAAACATTATACCACGACTAAGCAGCGCTACATACAGTTTGTTACACTAATATGCATGTAAACACGATGTCACTCTTCACCATATATGGAAAGTTAGAGCGAAATGTAGAATATATGACACTTGAGATTCCTGAATTCATGTTATTATGTCAATGTGTCATTTATACGAATATATGATCAATTATAAGGAGGCAAATATATGAAAATAAGCGAAGTAGCGTCTTTGCTCCATGCAGAAATTCTTGTCGATTCCGATGACGTTGAGTTGGAAATACTTGTTGCCTGTGGTTCAGATTTGATGAGTGATGTCATGGCTTTTGCAGGCATGACAAATCAGATGATGCTCACCGGACTTGTCAATCCGCAGACGATTCGGACGGCGGAAATGCTTGATGTCAAGGTGGTTGTGTTTGTTCGCGGCAAATTACCGGACGTCAACATGTGTGAATTGGCCAGAGAAAAAGAAATTGCACTCATGTCTACGCCTTACTCTCTATTTACCAGCTGTGGTGTATTATTCAGAGCTGGTATTCGTGGGAAGGAGGAAGACGTATAGAACCATTAATTCGAGAATATCAAATACGAGCGAACGATTTCACACATGCAGGTGAAGCGTCCAGCTCAATGAAAAAGTCTCTTGTGCGCCTTGGCGTTTCGCCTGCAAATGTCAAACGCGCAGCAATTGCGATGTACGAAGCCGAGATTAACGCCGTCATTCACGGCGGAGGTGGCATTGCTGTCGTTGCGGTGTCTCCAACCGAAGTCAAAATTGATATCATCGACCAAGGTCCCGGCATTCCGGATATTGAGCAGGCTATGGTCGCCGGTTATTCTACTGCGCCAGATACGGCCCGCGAGATGGGGTTTGGAGCGGGGATGGGACTACCGAATATTAAGAAGAATGTTGACAGTCTCAACATTGATTCTCTGCCCGGCAAGGGTACAACAGTAACCATGATCGTTCTTTTCAATTAGAGGTAATCAAAGTGAATAGATTGCACAGTGTGTCCATCATACCTGATTTATGTGTCGGGTGTACCAATTGTATTAAAGGTTGTCCGACAGAAGCGATTCGAGTCCGAGACGGCAAGGCGGTTATCGATGATATTCGATGTATTGACTGTTCTGAGTGCATAAGGATTTGTCCTTATCATGCAAAATATGCCAAAACGGACGATTTTGAAGCTGTTTTTAAAGACAGGAAAAAGCTGAAGGTTGTCGCTGTTATTTCACCTGTACTTTATGCGCAATTTGCACGTCCTGTTTCTCGTTTTGCCGTACTCTCATCCGTTAAAAGCCTCGGTTTCGACTATGTATTTGAGGAGTCTATCGCCTATGAATCTTATCTTGAGTCGATAAAAGCTCAAATACATGAAGCGGAGAAAACAACAGCTCATATGAGTCCTAATGATGCAATGAACTTTCTTCCGCTTGTGTCCTCAACTTGTCCTGTCGTCGTTCGTCTGATTCAAATGAAATATCGAACAATAATTCCGAGGCTGATTCAGCTCGAGCCACCGATGGAATCTGTTTCTTCTTTTGCCAGACAGGAGTTGCAAGCGCAAGGTGTTGATGCCTCATCAATTCGAGTTGTATATTTTTCGCCTTGTCCCGCGCACAACACACAAAAGTCTTACCCCTTGGGTATGTCCAAATCTTCTGTTGATTTGGTTATTTCTGTCCATGAAGCATATTCAAGGATTGTTCGCATCATTGAAGATGTTGATGTCGGGGAGGCGATTGGACACGATCCGACAATTCGCTGCTCGGAGTCTTCATACCTTTCCTGTGCGGCAATCGGTGGAGAATCAGAGTTGGTTGGGGTCAGTCAGTTTTTAACCGTCGACGGAATAAATAATGTCATGGATATTCTCAACGAGATAGAGGCGGAGCACCTTGAAGGTATCTCTTTCGTCGAACCATTCTCATGTTTTGGCGGTTGCGTCGGCGGACCATTGACTGTGATGAACCGCTTTACCGCAACTTCTAGGCTTCGAGAAATCAGTTGTGAAAAGATGCCGCCAGAAGCCGAGAAGTGTATTGATCAAGACAAGGTCAAATCAAAGCCTTGGTCAGTCGAACTTCCTGACAACAAAGCGATGCAGCTCTCTGATGACATCGTTCAGGCGATGAGCAAATTTGACCAGATTGATCAACTGTTATCCATATTACCGGGACTTGATTGTGGCGCTTGCGGTGCACCATCTTGTGCTGCAATGGCTGAAGATATTGTTCAAGGTCGAGCCGATTATTCAGATTGTATTATTTTGCGAAAAGGAGATAAGTAAACATGCATGATCAGAGCAACCAGGTGCTTACTGTCGACAAGGTGGCAAACGAGCTGCGTCTCAATATGCTGACAGATGTGTACGAGAACAGAGAGGTCCGTACGGGGTATTGTTGTGACATGCTCAGTTGGGTAATTTCTAAACTCGAAAGCACGGCGTGCTGGTTTACCATACTCAACAGTATGAACGTCATAGCAGTTGCATCTTTATCGGACTGCCCTTTAGTGGTCATCACTGAATCGGATGGTCAAATCGATCCGAATGTTATTTTGAAAGCCGGCGAAGAAAGAGTCTCGGTTTGCTCAACGCCGATGAACTCCTATGAAGCGGCATGTGCGCTCAACGACCTTCTAAATAAATCACTCGGAGATTAAGATGATTCTTTCGTGTGACCTACATATTCATTCCGCCCTATCGCCTTGTGCCGAAAATGATATGACACCAGGTAATATCGTCATGATGTCAATGCTTAATGCACTGGATGCTATCGCGCTTACAGACCATGGAAGTTGCCGAAATGTCCGCGCCGCTTCCGAAATATCAGATCAATTGCGATCTGAAGGTCAGAATTCTCCGCGAGTGATTCCGGGAATGGAGATGGAGTGCGCCGAAGGATTTCATTTGCTTGCATATTTTCCGGATGTTGATACAGCAGAAGCGTTTGAAGCTTTTTATGAAAAGCATAGAATTATTCTGCCAAACAAACCGGATATTTTTGGGCAACAGCTCATATTCGACTCGGTCGATCATGTGATTGGCGAGTACGATCAGTTGTTGAGTGTATCCAGTTATTTATCGTCTGAAGAATTAGTCGATGCGGTGCTTAGATTTGATGGAGTGGTGGTTCCGGCGCATATTGATCGCGATTCATATAGTATGCTTTCTAGCCTCGGTGCCATTCCTCCGGAATTCAATGGGAAAATCCTTGAAATCAGTTCGAGAACAAACGCGGTTCAAATGCTTAAAAAACATCCTGAACTCTACAGGTTTGTTTTTGTTTCCAATTCGGATGCTCACAATTTGACGATGATCGCTGATCCCGGTTTTGGATACGAGTTTCCGAGCCATTTTCGCAATGGTTTTTCTGCCAAAGATTTTGTGCTTTCATTGCGGGAACAATCGTATCAGTGATATAATTACCGAGGTTGAATAAAGTGACGTGCTTGATAAGCAACGGATAGCGGAGGACGACTTTGAGAGATTTGTCTTTGCATATTTTGGATATCTTGACGAATTCGATTGCCGCAGACGCCAAACTCATGCACATATCTGTTATCATTCAAGAAGACAGTGATTTACTTCGTGTAATTGTTGAAGATGACGGTGCAGGCATGGATGAAGATTTTCTCAAGACAGTCGCTGATCCGTTTTCAACCACGCGAACGACTCGCAAAGTAGGACTTGGAATCCCTCTTCTTAAAGAATTGTGTGAACTTACCGGCGGGTATTTCAAAATCGAATCTATTAAGGGCAAAGGGACCCGGGTTGAGGCGGCATTTGTGAATTCATCAATTGATCGCTTGCCGATTGGATGTATTGGTGATAGCATGGCTCCGGTGTGGTCGACTTATGATGATCGGGATTTTGTATTATTGTTTTCTTCGCAGCGTAGCGGCGAGAGTACAATAGATACAAGGGAGATAAAGCAACAATTAGATGGGCTTTCGCTATCGCATCCTGATGTTTATATGTTTATTAAGGACTATATCAACGAACAACAGCATTCAATTTTAGGAGGATAAACACATGAAAACTCTCGAAGAACTTGCAAAGATCAAAGCTCAAGCACAAGAGGCGATGTCTGCTCGCAATCAGTCGGGCAAGCGCGTTGTTGTCGGAATGGCGACTTGCGGTATTGCTGCCGGGGCCCGTCCCGTTATGAACACACTGGTCGAAGAATTGAAACTTCGTGGTGTTTCGGATGTAAACGTCACAATGACTGGTTGCCTCGGATTCTGTAAATATGAGCCGATGGTTGAGATTATTGATGCAGACGGAACTAAGACCACATATATAAAGGTTGACGCCAACAAGGCAAAGCGCATTGTTGCAGAACACATTGTTAACGGACAGGTTTGTGCTGATCTCACGATTGCCACTATCGAGTAGGATAAAGGATGTTTTGGCATTATACCGGTTTTCGGTTTGAATCACTTAAGATAGATGCTCTCAAGGCCCATTGGGCCGCGAGAGTTCTATTTGTTGCCATTTTATTGCTTTCTGTTTTGCCCGTATTTTTTCCGGTCGGCAATCCTGATTTTTCTGAGTTCGTCCGTTGGATGGACAATGTTGTCGAGAAAGGCGAGAATCTTTCTTCAATAGAAGTTCTTTCGTCAATGCCGCCCATTACTATGGGACATTTATTGAATCGTGCTTCGGAATTAGGGTACCAAGTTCTTTCTTTGTTTTTAGCATTGATATACGCTGGCTTTTATCTTCTTAATGACAAATTTGATTCGCCTCGTAAAATTGTTCTTGAAACATTTAAAAGAACACCGTCGATCATTTTTATCATGTTCTTATTTATTGCCCCTTTATTTTTAATCTTAGTCTCGATGCCTTTTGTCGTTTTGCTCATTCTTCCTATATTTTATTTCGCGCCGGCGCTTATTTATGATAAAAAAATGCCCGGGTTTGAGTCAATGGTTAAAAGTGGATCGCTCACTCAAGGTTATAAATTTTCTATATTTTTCAATTTGATAATGCTAAGTTCGATGAATTCATTTGCGTCTTTCCTTTTTGCGTTGGTTCTTGAAGTCGAATCTAAGGGTTTTTCGCTGGTCATGGGTTTTTTAGATGCATTCATGCTACTTGCCATCGCGAGAAATGTTGGCGTGATGTATCAATTGGTAACTAATCGACCGGGCGAAACGGAGAAGGTATGACATGTTTAATTACACTATTATGATCATAATTATGAATTAGCATGAGGTCAAACATTGTATTTATATTGGTTTTCTAATATTATTGTTGAGGCTTATTATTAATTTGGAGGAGATATCATGGACGTTAAAAAAATTGCAATTGAGAAGCATACAGAGTGGAAGGGCAAAATCGAAGTGATTGCCACCGCTCCAGTCGGAACAAAAGAAGAGTTATCTATCGCTTATACTCCCGGTGTTGCGGAACCGTGTTTGGAAATTTCTAAAGATGTCGATTTGTCATATAAGTACACACGTCGCCATAACCTTGTTGCTGTTGTTACAGACGGCACGGCAGTACTTGGATTGGGAGACATCGGTCCTGAGGCGGGTATGCCTGTCATGGAAGGAAAGTGTGCGCTGTTTAAAGCATTTGCAGATGTAGACGCATTCCCGTTGTGTGTTCGTTCTAAAGAAGTTGATGATATCGTTAATACGGTTGCGTTGTTGGCAGGCTCTTTTGGCGGTATCAATTTAGAAGATATTTCTGCACCAAGATGTTTCGAAATCGAAAAGAGGCTTAAAGCGCTATGTGATATCCCGATTTTTCATGACGATCAGCACGGAACGGCTGTTGTTACATTGGCCGGAATGATCAATGCTCTTCGCCTTGTGAATAAGAAAATCGAAGATGTATCGGTAGTTGTCAATGGTGCAGGAGCCGCAGCTATAGCAATCACTAAGTTGTTGATTTCAAGTGGACTCAGCGACGTTGTATTATGTGATCGTACCGGAGCAATTTTCGAAGGAAGAGATAAGCTAAATGACTCTAAGGTTGAGATCGCGAAGATGACCAACCGCAAGATGAAGAAGGGTTCTCTTTCTGATGTCATTCAGGGCGCAGATGTATTCGTCGGCGTTTCAGCTCCCGGCGTACTGACATCTGAGATGGTGGCCACTATGGCTGATCAGCCGATCGTTTTCGCCTGTGCTAATCCGGTACCGGAGATTTTGCCCGAAGAGGC
>LSQX01236062.1_pt1 | contig 40930 bp, 56 predicted proteins | sample 654561 | NCBI WGS metagenome assembly LSQX01 (sample SAMN04489861, study PRJNA283612) | anaerobic digester metagenome | isolation source: 4 biogas reactors fed with cattle manure at either 37C or 55C with and... | place: Denmark: Kongens Lyngby | collected 2014 | reverse complement strand
GGGCGACCTGTGCGCCCGTGGGCGAGTGTTTGGATTGATCTTTGTAGGCAAAAGCCCCAGGGGCGACCTGTGGTCGCCAGCCGGTCCTCCCCCTAAATACCGTTGCAACCCCCGAACTGGCAGTCGAAGACCGCCCCTACAATCTGGTTTACCGCCTGTGATCGGACATCGCCATGTTCAGCTGTTGGTTGATAGCAATACCAGACATTTGCTTACACGGCATATGATGACAATATGCTAACCCTCCTGGGGATGATGATTTACTAACTAATGTTAGTTATAATAAGTAAGTGTAATTAACAATAAGGGGGATGACCATGACAGTTCGTGAAGCAGTCCTTGGGGCCATTAGAGAAGGACAGGGCCAATGGGTGTCAGGGGGAACATTAAGTAAAGGTTTAAAGGTAAGTAGAACTACTATTTGGAAGCAGATAAAAATCCTTCAATCAGAGGGATATGCCATCGAGTCTTCCCCAAAAAGGGGTTACCGTTTATCAATTTTTCCCGACATTTTATCTACCGAAGAGGTGGAGGAGGGACTGGAAACCCAGGTTTTTGCTCGAGAGCATTACTATTATTTTAAAGAATTAGACTCCACCAATAATTATGCCAAAAAGTTAGCTGCTGATGGTCACCCGGAGGGGACGGTGGTCATTGCTGAAAGTCAAAGCTCCGGACGAGGACGGCGGGGGCGGCAATGGTACTCGGATCCGGGGCAGGGCATCTTTATATCTTTGATATTAAGACCCCCATTGCCAGTTAATGAACTATCCCGGATTAATATGGTCATTGCCTTGGCCATTGTTGACACTTTAAAAGAGCTTGGGATACAGTCGGGCATCAAATGGCCTAATGATGTGCTTATAAAGGGCAGAAAAATAGCCGGAATACTGACTGAAGCCATTACCGATATGGATGGCATCGAGTTTATTGTGACCGGTATTGGCTTAAACGTTAACACTCTTATTGAAGATTTTCCCGAAGAATTGCGCGGTATTACCACATCAGTCCGGGAGGAAGCAGGGCGCATTGTTTCACGAGTTCAGCTTCTTCAAATCCTTTTGCTACAGTTGGAGCAGCGCTACCAGCAGTTAATATCAGGTGGGTTCACTGAAATTTTGGAGAAAGTAAGAAGCTTATCCCTGGTAATAGGTCGTGATATCAAAATCCACCAGGTTAGCGGAATAACTGATGGCCGGGCCATTGATATTGACAACAATGGTTTTCTCCTGGTCAGGGATGGCCTGGGTAATATTCACCATCTCATGTCCGGCGAAGTACTTTTTAAACCCCAGTAAGAAAACTCCCATCAACGTTAACCTGGTATTTAAAATTGGTTGACAATAGCTCTGGGCATGTATAATATAGTTTTAATTGGATTAGATGATATTAGCTGCCTGGAGGTATCCGCCTTGAAGCCATTTACTTACAGTCCATTGCGCTCCATGGTATACGCATCCTTTTTTGGAGCCTTAACAGCCATTGGTGCATTTATTATTGTTCCAATGCAACCCGTTCCCTTTACTCTGCAGACCTTTTTCACCGCCCTGAGTGGAGTCATATTGGGTGGTAGGACCGGAGCCTTAAGTCAGGTGGTATATGTAATTCTAGGCTGCATGGGTCTGCCTGTTTTTGCTGGGGGCAAGGCAGGTTTGGGCGTACTCTTGGGCCCAACCGGAGGCTATCTCCTGGGCTTTATACTTGGAGCTTATATCATTGGAAAAATAGTGGAAGCCCAGGCAGAAGAAGGTATAATAGGCATAGCCCTGGCTATATTGGCTGGTGACCTGCTTCTCTATAGCATTGGCACCCTTTGGCTCTCCATCATTACCCACTTGTCACTTATAACTGCTATTTTTGTAGGTGTGGTACCCTTTGTTCTGCCTGAATTGGTGAAATTACTGGCTGCTGCGTTTCTGGCTTCCAGAATAAAAGCCCAATACGCTACGAGGAGAACATGATGATTGAGGTCAAAAACTTGAGCTACACTTATCAACCCCACCTCCCACCAGCCCTGCTTAATATTAACCTGACCATAGGAGAAGGGGAGTATATTGTGTTAATAGGCGCTAAAGGCAGCGGCAAAACCACCCTTATTCGCCACCTAAATGCCTTGCTGCTTCCTAGCTGTGGAGAGATTGAAATTGATGGCCTGAACACTGAGGAAAGCAAAAATCATATAGAAATAAGGCGTAAGGTGGGTATGGTTTTCCAGAATCCAGACCATCAAATAGTGGGCATGAGCGTGGAAGAAGATGTTGCCTTTGGCCCAGGCAACCTTAATTTGCCCAGTGTTGAGGTTGGCCAAAGGGTAAAAAGGGCCCTGGAAATGGTAGGCCTAAGCGGATTTGAGAAACGAGCCCCTTACACCTTGTCCGGAGGGGAAAAGCAACTTCTGGCATTGGCCGGTTTACTCTCAATGGAGCCCAAATATATTATTTTGGATGAAGCCACTTCTTCCCTTGATCCGGCCTCCAAAGAGAAAGTGCTGACTATTCTGGACCAACTAAAGACAGGCGGAATATCCATTATTCACATTACTCATAACATGGAAGAAGCCTTGCGGGCAGACCGAGTGCTGTTAATGGGCAACGGTCAAATTATAGCCGATGGAACTGCCAGAGATATTCTAAACGAGACGGAAAAGCTTAAGGCTCTGGGACTGTCACCGCCCATTATAGTTGAACTTATGAGCCGACTGCATCCTTATTATGATAAGCAAAAAAGCATTATGACCGTTGACGAAGCCACCGCCGAGATTTACACTTGGCTGGAAAATAATAAATAAAAGGAATTAAATTATACATTCCGGAAAGTAGGCCGCTATGCCTGAGTTTGGACAGTATATGGACCTAAAATCTCCCATACACAGTTGCGACCCAAGGGTTAAATTACTGGCGGTCTTGGCCTTTAGCTTGATAATACTGGATCTTAACCCCACTGGTTTGATGCTGGCCAGCGGGGTTGTTTTAGCCATCTCCTGGCTGGCCAAGATCGGTATAGGTTCGCTATTTAAGAGCAGTCGCCCGGTCTGGCCTCTGCTAACCATGCTTTTCTTCATCTATGTTTTGTTTTCTCCTGTAAACTCCATACCGCTGTTCTCCCTGGCTCCGATTATGATTAGTTATGAAGGGCTGTATCTGGGAGTATTTCAGGCGGGAAGATTCCTTCTTTTGATCCTGAGCGCGTCACTGCTAACTATGACTACATCGTTATCAGACCTTACCATAGGGGTAGAAGCTTTGTTAAGACCTTTGCGAGTAATCGGTATTTCTTCTCACAATATAGCCTTGATGGTAGGTATGGCTATTCGGTTTATTCCCGCCCTTAGGATAGAGATGAATAATATTCAAGAAGCACAATTAGCCAGGGGTGCCAATTTACATCCGGGCAGCCTGAAGGGAAATATTAGCAGAATTATTGCTATTGCTACTCCTTTGACCATAAACATTCTTCGCCGTTCGGATGATCTGGTAGAAGCCATGGAAGCTCGGGGATACCAAGCTGGAAGCAGAACATATCTACGCCAACTGGTTTTTAGTAGAAGTGACTATTGGGCATTGGCCATAATTTCATTTCTATTCATAATTTGTTGGATGCTGGGAACCTAAAGATACCCGTCCTGTATCGGGCGACCACAGGTGGCCCCTACGGGCTTACATCGGTGGTTGGGCGCTTGCTCCCGAAGATTGTAGGGGCGGTCTTTGACCGCCAGTTCGGGCCTAAAACGATATTTAGGAAGAGGACCGGCGGGCCGACCACAGGTGGCCCCTACGCACTTGGTGGGCTATCACAGACCCGCTTAGAATTTACCAAATGCCTTGTGTATACGATCAAAGGCTTCCGCCAACCTGTCTTTATCCACTGTCAGGGTAATACGGAAATATCCTTCCCCGTGTTCTCCATAGCCCAGACCGGGGGTGATGATTACACTGGCCTTTTCCAGGACCTCTTCCGCAAAATCTGAGGAATTATAGCCTTGAGGAACTGGAACCCATAGATAAAAGGTTCCTTTAGGGGGAGTGATTATAAGGCCTATCTTTTTAAGCCCTGCCAGGGCAGTGTCCCGGCGCTGTTGGTAGAGTTCCTGCATCTTCTGCAAACTGTCCTGAGAGCCTTCCAGGGCTTCTATACCCGCGTACTGTATAGCCTGAAAAACGCCGGAATCAACATTGGACTTAAAGCGCCCCAGCACTTCTACCGCTGCCGGATTACCTGCGGCCCAGCCAATTCTCCAGCCGGTCATATTGTAGGGTTTGGATAATGAGTTGATCTCAATGCCTACCTCTTTAGCTCCAGGGGCTTGCAAGAAGCTGGGGGGCTTAAACCCATCATAACAGAGCTCCGTATAGGCAGCGTCATGACAGACCAGGATATCATAATTGCGGGCAAATTCTACCACCTGGGAGAAAAAGGCCAGATCAGCCACTGCCCCGGTGGGGTTATTGGGGTAATTTAAAAACATTAATTTTGCTTTTTTGGCTACCTGCTCGGGTATATCCTCTAGGACCGGCAAGAAATTATTCTCAGCCTTCAAAGGCATGATGTGGGATTCTCCTTGGGCTAAAAGGGTGCCAATTCCATATACCGGGTAGCCGGGAGCCGGAACCAGGTTGATATCTCCTGCATTAAGGTAACAAAAGGATATATGGGCTATACCCTCTTTCGATCCTAATAGTGATACCACCTCGCTTTTAGCATCCAAATCCACGTTAAAGCGTCTCTTATACCAGTTGGCCACGGCCTGGCGAAAGGACAACAGCCCTACTGAAGAGGGATATTGATGATTGGCAGCATCGTATATGGCCTCAGCCATTCGGTCTATGATATGTTTGGGTGTAGGCTGATCCGGGTCGCCGATACCCAGGTTTATTATGTCCATACCCTTTTCTCGGGCTTCCTCTATCTTCTTCTCTATCCTGGCAAACAGGTACGGGGGTAGACTTTGCATAGCATTGTTTTCTATCATCCTGGTCCTCCTTTAGACTTTTTGATGAATATTACTATTTGATCTCCTGCGAAAAACCAAGCACAACTGCTTTATGTGCATAAATAGGTAGTAGCCTTTTATGCAGCATGAAGGCAACACCCTGTGATAGGCCATGCCACTCCGGCGCCGGATATTTATACATCTGAACCGCGAAATGTAACTTTTCCCAGGGAAATACTATTTTAATTCTATGGTGCCATGAAAAACCTCGATTGCCGCACCGCTCATATAAACATGGTTATCTTCTTGGTTCCACTCAATATACAACTCTCCTCCGGGCAGTCTGACGGTAGCCTTGGGTTTGGATTTGCCACTTAGTACCGAAGCAACCAAAACGGCACAAGCCCCGGTTCCACAGGCTAGGGTTATTCCGGCTCCCCTTTCCCAGACCACCGCTTCCAGTTCCTCATCATTAAGGACCTGTACAAACTCCACATTGGTCTTTTCTGGAAAGCTGGCATGAGTCTCGATTTGCGGTCCCCAATCAGCCAGGGGCACCAGGCTGAGGTCATCCCGGTAAATAATGCAGTGGGGATTACCCATGGAAACTGCAGTAATCACAAATTCCTGCCCGGCCGCAGATAAGGGAATGCCGGTATTGCTAGCGCTGCCCCTCACTGGTATACGACTTGTTTCCAACTCAGGTTCTCCCATGTCCACCCGGACCAACTTCTGTCCATCGCAACTCAATATTTGGGGACAGCGGACACCGGCCTGGGTGCGAACTCGAAAGCTGTCTTTATCCACCAGACCATTCTGGCGAGCATATAATGCCACACACCTGATCCCATTGCCGCACATCTGGGCCTCGGAGCCATCAGAGTTGTAAATGCGCATAAATATATCCTCTTCCTGGTCAGGGCCTAATAATATCAAACCATCGGCTCCAATACCCCAGTGCCGGTCACAGAGTTGCCGGGCATAAGCCTGAAATCTCTGGGCCTCCTCAAAGGAAGCCACTTCCATGAGAATAAAGTCATTGCCCAGGCCCTGCATTTTGGTAAAATTCATTTTTTACCCCCTTTCCATCTTTTAACTAACAAAACCCGCATACAGACCCGCAAAAGGCCTGACGTTTTTCACTGATAATTTGGTGAATGGTTTTTCCAGTATTTTTTCCAACGGATAATTAAAATATATAGAATATCTATTGAGGTAGTCAATGATATTATCTAAATCCCTTTCCGAGAGCAGAGTCTTTTCAATATTAGAGGCAATATTTTTGCCCGGGTAATCTCCTCTTAAATATATCTCTCCTCCATATATACCGGTTCCGCAATAGGCCCCCACCAGGGGGTTATCATCTTTCAGACCCAGGACTATGAGGGTACCTCCGGCCATGTATTCCCCGGCAAAAGCCCCTACCGAACCCCCTACCACTATCACCGGTTTCAGCTCCCGGTAGGCTTTCATATGGATACCCAGACGATAACCGGCTTCATCCTTGATAAATAATTCTCCCCCCCGCATACCGTAACCAGCAATGTCTCCTACCCGGCCGTGTACCTGGATATGTCCACTGCTCATAGTATTGGCTACCCCTTCCTGGGCATTGCCATAGACTGTAATTTGAGGTCCATCAGCAAAAGCGGCCAAATTGTTACCGGGTACTCCGTGTAAAGTCAAGGACTTCCTGTTCTGCCAACCACAAGCTACATAACGCTGTCCACACAAGCCCTTGACCTCTATGTCCTGATCCTCTATCTGCTTAAGCAGCTGAATTAATTCCTGCTGCCCGTATTCCTCAGCATTAATCACTGCCATAGGTCTCAATCCTCCTTAATTCCTGCCAGTAAGTGAGGGGAATATTCTTCAGGGACGGTCCCTGATTTATAAATTCCTCCCACCCACCGGCGGGAATACTTATTTTATGGCGGATAGCGTTGGTAAGAGGCCCTACTACTTCCGGTACATTAATGGCCACATATCCCCGCAGGAAATTATCCTTTATCTTGAGTTCCAACAGCTGCTCTTTGTTACCCCAGCTGAGCAAATCTGCTTCCTGGTCTTCCAAAGCTCCGGCGGAACAGATGTTCCAACCTAATAATCTAAGGGAGTTCATTAAAATATTGCCGGTATCCGGACTATTATATCCGGCCATGTTGCAACCGGCCAGATAACCTTCCTGGTGGGCATGGGGCAGAAGGGCCATTAGCTCAGGCTTACCGCTAGTAATGTTCATGGTTTCAGCCACATCCCCTGCCGCATATATATTATCATCCGAAGTTCTAAAATATGAATCTATCACGATACCCCGATTAACTTGCAGTTGGGCCTGCCGGGCCAGTTCAAGCTGAGGCCGGGTACCTGCCGCTATTATTACCAGATCGGCGGGGATCAGCCTGTGGCTCTTAAGTTCCACTTTATGGTCAGGATGAATAAGAGTCACTTCCTCCCCCAGAATAATATCCCAGCCCTGTTTACTCAGGTAAGTCTGTAAAAACCCGGCCGGTCCCGGGCTTAATTGCCTAGGCAGGATGCGGGATTCTTTTTCCAGCAGCTGTACCGAACGACCCCTTTTATACAAAGCTTCGGCTGCTTTCATACCTATTAAACCGCTACCGACTATCACTGCTTGCTGTACCTTTTCTAACTCATCCTGTATCTCTTCTGCCTCTTGCAGGGTATAAAAGTTTTTTACCCAGGCCTGTTCTGCCCCTGGGATGGGAAGCTGAACCGGTCTGGATCCGGTGGCTAACAAGAGCTTATCATAGGATAACTGCCGGCCATCATCCAAAGTGAGCCGCTGAAGAGCAGGGTCAATGTGCAAGGCCTGGGCGGGAACAACCTTAACCTGCTGTTCCCGGAAAAAATTTGGAGAACGGTAATTTATATCCCGGTAAGCATCGGGATCAGAAAGATAATAGCTGATCAGGGGCCTGGTATAGGCACCTCGCTTTTCCCCATCAATAATGGTAATCTCTCCGTTTTTATCCTTATTTCTGATTCCTTCCACCGCTCCACAAGCGGCTATACCGTTGCCTACAATAAGGTATTTCATAATTCCTCCCCCCCTGACCAGAGTTTTAAAGCCCCGTTGGGGCAGTGAATGACACAGGCAGGCAGGCCTTCACTGTCCCGACACAAGTCGCATTTAATGATCCGCCCGCTCCTGCCCGAGGGATGAACATGCCCATAGGGGCACACCATCACACAGGTATAACACTGTACACAACGCTGTTCATCAATATATATAATACCTCCTTCATCTCGTTTAATAGCCCCGCTGATACAGGCGTGGAGGCAGGGTGCATCATCACAATGCCTGCAGGTATTGAGGCTGGATATCGGCCCGTTGACCAGCAATAAGGAGCGGGGATCTGGCTGCCCCCTTTTATAGGCTTTTAACACCTTACCCTGATACCCATCGTGCTCAGCCGCACAGTAAATCTCACACAAACCGCAGCCCAGACAGTATTCAGGTATTGCTATAACTTTCATGCTCTCTCACTCCTAATCTCCCACCGACTTGATCCCGAGTAGTTCCAATTCCTGCGGGTTCAAACCTATCCCCCGCAGCATTAACCGGTTGCCCCTCAGGCTGTCGATGGCATTAATACCCATGCCGCCCATCATTTCCTGAATCTCATGCCCCCAAGCTGATACAAGGTTTTTTGCTCTTTTTCGGCCCCATTCCGGGTTTAGTCGTTTGCTCAATTCCGGGTTGGTAGTAGCCAATCCCCAATTGCACTTACCCGTAAAGCACATCTGACACATGTGACAGCCCAAGGCGACCAAGGCCGCAGAGGCAATATAGACTGCATCGGCCCCCAGAGCGATGGCTTTAATTACATCTGCACTGTTTCGTATGCCACCAGCCACCACCAGGGAAGTTTGCTGCCGAATTCCTTCATCTCTCAAGCGGCTGTCTACCACAGCCAGTGCCATTTCAATAGGTATGCCTACGTTGTCTCTTATTCTCATAGGCGCAGCACCGGTGGAACCCCGGAATCCATCAATAACCAATATGTCGGCGCCGGCCCTTACGATACCGGAAGCTATGGCCCCAATATTATGAACTGCCGCCACTTTTACTGCAATGGGTTTGCTATAGCCGCTGGCCACTTTCAAGGTTTCAATCAGCTGATCCAAGTCTTCGATAGAGTAAATATCATGATGGGGGGCTGGAGATATGGCATCCGACCAGGCCGGAATCATCCGGGTCAGGGAAACTGCTTCACTTACCTTTTCGCCGGGCAGGTGTCCGCCAATGCCTGGTTTGGCCCCTTGACCGATCTTTATTTCAATGGCAGCTGAATTTTCCAGGTATCCCGGATGTACTCCAAACCTGCCTGAGGCTACCTGTACTAGGGCACAAGAACCGAATTCCTTCAAATCCGGGTGCAGTCCCCCTTCACCGGTATTCCAGAATGTGCCCAGTTCCCGGGCTGCTGCCGACAGGGATTTCTGTACATTTAAACTGACCGAACCAAAGGACATGGCTGAAAACATAATAGGCAGCTGCAAATGAAGATAGGGTTTTTCCTCCCCCTCCATATTTGCCCCTTTATTGCCCAGGTAAGTGGTCAATTCCATGGGTTCCCGTAAGGGATCAATGGAAGGATTGGTTACCTGACTGGCATTGAGCAGTATATGATCAAAATAACTCTTATAGGGCCTGGGATTACCCATACCGGTTAATAGAACCCCTCCGCTATCAGCCTGACGGTACAGTTCTCTTAAATTAGCCGATTTCCAGTGGCTATTTTGCCTAAAGATTACCGGAAAATCAGTAATGCTTATAGCTCGGGTAGGGCATAAGACCGCACAGCGCTGGCAAGCCACACATTTTTCCTCTTCCACCCACATCCAGCCATCACTTTCCATATGATGAACCTCATTGGCGCACTGTCCCACACAAACCCCACACTGTATACATCGATTAAGGTCGCGCTCTACTTTAAATACCGGGGTGCTCATCCCTGGGCCTGTATTTAATGGAACACCCATAAATCTCCCCTCCCTTCAGGCCGACTGGGCCTTAATGACTTCCGCTTCAATTAGCTTTTCTTTACCATATAGTAGTCCAATTACCGGTTCACCTCCGCCCGGAGACCAGATCCGATCCGGTGATGGTTCAACCACCTTGATGGCCCCTTCTTCACTGCTCACGTACAAACAGTCACCTTTCTCAGCCGCCACCAGGGGCCGCAGTTTAATGCGGTCATTAATGGCCATCATGCCATTTCCGGTAGCAACTATGATGGAGAAGGGACCATTCAGCAAGAGGCTGGCATAGGTCCTCCTTAAGCGGCCTTGCTGGCTGTTTTCCATATCCACCCACATAGGGGCTGATATAACATCTACCGTGTCTTCCAAACTCAAAGCATGGCGCCGCATGAGCAGGTCCACCGCATAAGTGATAACCTCAGTATCTGTCTGCAGAGAACAGGTATAACCATACATCTCCAAAAACCGGCGGTTAGTGCTGTAAGAAGATATCTCTCCATTATGGACCACCGACCAGTTTAAGAGGGTGAAGGGATGAGCGCCTCCCCACCAACCCGGAGTGTTGGTGGGAAAACGGCCATGAGCAGTCCACAGGTAAGCTGAATAGTCGTCCAGTCGGAAGAATTCCCCGATGTCTTCCGGATAACCTACTCCCTTAAAAGCCGCCATATTCTGGCCGCTGGAAGCTACATAGGCTCCGCAGATACAGGAGTTAATATACATTACCGAGCGGAAAATAAATTCGGCCGGGTCTATTTCTTCCTGGTACAGGCGTCCCTCCTTGGGCTGGGCAAAATAACGCCATATTACGGGAGCATGATGAATTCGGGCCTGTCTTCTTACCGGCACCGGACCCTGCAAAGCTATGTCAAAATTGTGGTTCAGATGATATTCACACTCTTCTCTGGCCTTTTCGTGATCATAATATATATGCAAGGCATAGTGCCGGGCGTACTCAGGATAAATCCCATAGGCGGCAAAGCCACCTCCCAGCCCGTTGGAGCGCTGATGCATATTAGCTATGCAGGAGATAATAGTTTGGCCATTAAAGCTCTGGCCGGAGCGGTTCAAAATACCGGCAATAGCGCATCCACTGGGTATTCTTATTTCTCCCTCTCTTAAGCTCATCTGTTCCACTCCTCTCTTGCTTTAGTAACGTTTAAGGTACTCCCTGATTTCCCAAGGGGTGACGCTTAAGCGATAAGAGTCACACTCAGCTTCCTTGGCCGCCATGAATTTAGGCAGAATATGGGGTCCTAAGGCCTTCTTAATCACTTCATCCCCCTTTAAATCTTCCAGGGCTTCTTCCAGTGATCCGGGCAGACTGGGTATATTCAGCGCTACTCTCTCCTCTTTGCTCATATGATAAATGTTTTGATCAATGGCAGCCGGGGGTTCGATTTTATTCCTGATTCCATCCAATCCAGCAGCCAGCATTACGGCCATGGCCATATAAGGGTTGCACATGGGATCCGGATGCCGTACTTCGATACGGGTGGAGGATCCACGCTTGGCCGGAACCCGGACCAGGCAGGAGCGATTTTTCTCGGACCAAGCTATATAAACTGGAGCTTCATAACCAGGCACCAGGCGTTTATAGGAGTTGATGCTGGAATTAGTGACAGCGGTAAGACCCCGGGCATGAGCCATGATTCCGCCCATGTACCAGCGGGCAATATCACTTAAACCATGGGGGCTGTTGGCATCATAAAAAACATTTACTCCCTCCAAATTGCTCAAGGACTGGTGAGTATGCATGCCGGAACCATTGATGCCGGCAATAGGTTTGGCCATAAAAGTAGCATGCAAGCCGTGGCGCTCGGCCAGCGATTTTACTACCAGTTTAAAGGTTTGTATATCATCGGCTACTCTTACTGCGGGGCCATACTTAAAGTCAATTTCATGCTGTCCCGGAGCTACCTCGTGATGAGAAGCTTCGATTTCAAAGCCGATATCCTCCAGAGTACAAACCATATCCCGGCGGGCATCCTCACCCAGATCGATAGGAGCTATATCAAAATAGGCGGCATCATCCTGGGTGGCCAGGATAGGCTTGCCCTGTTCGTTGACCAGGAACAGGAAAAACTCACATTCCGGACCTGCATTCATTATATATCCCATATCCAGGGCTTCCTGGACTATCCGCTTTAGATTGGTGCGGGGATCACCGATAAATGGTTCCATATCCGGTGTATATACATCACAGATCAGCCTAGCTACAGCACCGTTGGAAGGCCTCCAGGGGAATATGGCGAAAGTATCCGGGTCGGGAATCAAAAACATATCTGATTCCTCAATGTTGGCAAACCAGTTGATAGATGAACCATCAAACATTAAATCACCATCCAGGGCTTTCTCCAACTGGGAAACGGGAATGGCGATATTTTTTAGTATGCCGGCAATATCAGTAAACTGCATTCTTATAAAACGCACCCCATGGGCTTTCACTTTTTCCATAACTTCGATCTTTTTTTCTTTCGGAATGTTAAAACTCATCTCCATCACTCCTTTTTTCTTTAAGCTCAGTTCCCAATCTATCCAAGATTTCCACCGCCACTTGTCTTAAGGTTACACTTCTTCTCATGGCCTCTTTTTGAATAAAGCGATGAGCTTCCTGTTCGCTCATATTCAATTTGTCTATCAACTGTCCTTTAGCTTTGTCGGTAATTTTACGGGTCTGTAAAGTGTCCTCCAGTTTTCTTATCCGTTCTCTAAGGTTATTCTCCCTTCTCCAGTAATAGAGGGCTGCTTCTATGGCTGGTACCAGAGAATTATGATTGACGGGTCTGATTAAATAATGATAATTCCTGGCCTGGGGGAAAACATCGCTATCAACTAACAATAGTACTGCTGCTAATTGATCCTGGGCTATTATCTCCGCCACCTTAAAGCCTCTGTTTCCATCCAAAGCACTATCTATGATAACTAGATCGGGAAACAGGGAACGGGTTCTGCGCAAAGTATGAGCAATATCTGCTGTCTCTGCACTTAGCGTATGTCCAGCCCAACGCAGGATTTCAGTAATTAGTTTTCTTTCCGCTGCGGCCGAACTGGCAACTAGTATTTTTCCTCCCAATGGCATCACCTGCCTTCATTCTTATCCCTTGGGCAACCGTTAATGGGCGCAAAAAAGCGTCCAAGATATGTATTGCAACGCCGTAATAGTGGCCTTTAACATATCTTGGACGCCTTTGTCCTTAATGATACTCCGTCTTTGGTTCATCATTTTACATGCCCAGATATATTTTATATGCTCAGGATGAATCCTGCAATGCTTATAAGTCAGGAATATTGTATACTTCAGCGGCACTGCTTGATTTTTTTCCTCTATTGTCCGATATTGAGTAGGCAGACTAATAGTGGTTCTAAATGCCCTCCAAAATATTATGGGGTCTGAACACTATCACCACCGTTCAGGCAAAGCATATCCTTGGTGAACCTGCAGGCACCAAGAAGCGGACTAAAAGGATTGGGAAAGGATTTGATGGCATGAAGATTACTCTAGCCCAATTAAATCCCACTGTGGGAGATATCCCAGGCAACATTAATGCTCTGACAGCAGCATTTTATGAGGCTCATAAGGAAGGGTCCGATCTCCTGGTGCTCCCCGAGCTGTATCTTAGCGGCTATCCCCCTCAGGACTTGCTGGATCGGGCCTGGTTTATCCAAGGCATTATGCAGGGCTTGGAACGAATCCGGGACCTGTCCCGGGAACTACCCTCACCGGGAATCTTGCTGGGCACTCCCTATCCCGGTCAGCGTCCCGGCAAAGGATTGTATAACTCGGCCTTGCTCATGGCTGGGGGTGAGATAGTGGCCCTTCGCCATAAATCCTTGCTGCCCAGCTACGATGTTTTTGACGAAGCCCGGTACTTTGATCCAGCCCCCCTTATCGAACCGGTTTGCTTTAGAAACCAGGTTCTGGGCATCAGTATTTGTGAAGATGCCTGGAATGACCCTGCTTTATGGCCCCAGCAGCGAATGTACACTTTAGACCCCATTCAAATTCTGGCCGATAAAGGGGCCCAGCTATTTATAAATATTTCCGCCTCTCCCTTTCATGTGGGCAAGGAAGACCTTCGTTTCCAAATATTGAAGAGTCATAGCCGCAAACACCAGTCAAGCTTTATCTACTTAAATCAGGTGGGGGGTAATGACGAGTTAATTTTCGATGGCCGCAGCATGGTTCTTGGCGCCCAAGGCCAGACCTTAAAGGTATTCCCCGGTTTTGAGGAACACCTGGCCACCATTGACACTGCACATCTTTCCAAGCCGGGTTCTTATTATCCCAAGGATCCCATCCAGTCCACATACCAGGCCCTGGTATTGGGAATCCGGGACTATATGAAAAAATGCGGTTTTACTAAAGCAGTGCTGGGACTTTCCGGGGGAATAGATTCGGCTCTAACCGCTTGCCTGGCCTGTACCGCAGTGGGCCCAGCCAATGTCCTGGGCATCTCTATGCCCAGCTCTCATTCCTCCCGGGGCAGTATTGAAGACTCCCGTCTGCTGGCCGGCAAGCTGGGCATGGAATTTAAGCTTATACCCATTACCAGCCTTTATGAAGCTTATATTGATACCCTGAACCCACACTTCAAAAACCGCTCAGCGGATACTGCCGAAGAAAACCTGCAAGCCCGGATACGGGGTAATCTTCTCATGGCTTTTTCCAATAAATACGGCCACCTGCTCCTTTCTACCGGCAATAAAAGTGAAATGGCCCTGGGCTATTGCACCCTCTATGGCGACATGAGCGGGGGCCTAAGTGCCTTGGCTGATGTGCCCAAGACCTTGGTTTATCAACTAAGTCATTACATTAACCGGGAGAGAGAGATTATCCCGAGCCAGATTATTAGCAAACCCCCTTCAGCTGAATTAAGACCCGGACAGCTAGATCAGGATGACCTGCCCCCTTATGAGGTACTGGATAGGATACTGCACTACTACATCGAAGAGTCTCTTTCCGTACGGGATTTAATCCATATGGGCTTTGAACGAGAAATGGTGAAATGGATAGTAAAGAAAGTAGACGGCAATGAATACAAACGCCGCCAGGCTGCACCGGCTCTGAAGGTCACCGGCAAAGCATTCGGCATGGGCCGCAGAATGCCCATGGCCGCCAAAATTGATAGCGGGGAAGGTTCGGGATTATCACCTTTTTAAGAATGGGAACCCCCCCACTGTCGTCTAACTCAGGACTGTAATCCCACCAGTCGATCATTGACACTCATATCCTCATAGGCATAGGCATCTTCACCATGCAGTGAAGCATCCAGGCCTACTTCTTCTTCGGCATCGGAGACCCGCAAGGGTATCACTTTGCTAATTACTTTTAGAAGCAGCAGAGTTATCAAGCCAGCATAGACATAGGTTGCTGCTACTGCCAGAACCTGTACCCCAAACAGCTCTAGGCCTCCGAACAACAAGCCATCAGCCCCAGCCGGGTTAACCGCAGTGGAAGCAAATATACCGGTGGCCAGAGCTCCTACAGTACCTCCCACTCCATGGATACCAAAGGCATCCAAGGAATCGTCATATCCCAGGTATTTTTTGATTCTGCTTACAAATAGATAACAGATAGGACCTACCATAATTCCCATTACTACTGCGGAGAGAGGGCTGACAAAACCAGCTGCCGGAGTAATGGCCACCAGACCCGCTACTGCACCGCTAACCGCACCGAAAACGGTAGGTTTGCCATGGTGTATCCATTCTGTTGCTACCCAGGAAATGGCTCCAGCGGCGGCACAGGTATTGGTTACCAGGAAAGCCAGGCCGGCAATTCCATCAGCGGCCAGAGCACTGCCGGCATTAAAGCCAAACCAGCCAAACCACAACAAGGCAGCTCCGAGAACTGTAAAAGGAAGATTATGAGGCACTATAACATCCCGGTCTTTGCCCAGGCGTTTGCCAATAAACAAAGCTACTACCAACCCAGATACTCCGGAACTAATATGAACTACCGTACCTCCCGCAAAATCCAGTGCTCCCAGCTGGCCCAGCCAGCCTCCTCCCCATACCCAGTGGGCTACCGGATCATAAACCAGAGTGGTCCACAAGAGAACGAAGAGTACAAAGGCTGAAAACCTCATCCTTTCTGCAAAAGCGCCACTGATTAAGGCGGCGGTAATAATGGCAAACATCAGCTGAAAGGCCACAAAAACATAATGGGGTATGGTATTGGCATAATCGGGACTAGGGAAAATACTAACCCCATGCAGCCCCAGGAAATTTAGATTGCCTATGATGCTGCCCAGATCCGGTCCAAAGGCCAGGGTATAACCCAACAATACCCATTGCACCGATACCAGAGCCATTACCGCAATGCATTGCATCATAATACTCAAGACATTTTTCTTACGTACCATACCTCCGTAGAAAAAAGCCAACCCAGGGGTCATAAGCAGGACCAGGGCCGAGCAAATGATGATGAAAGCGGTGTTTCCTGAGTCTACCAGAATTTCCTCGGCAGCCAGTGCCGGCATGTTGCTGATCAATATGATCAGCAAGGCCAATATTAATATCAGGCCTATCTTTCTCTTTTCTTTCATAAGAAAACCTCCTTTTTTTGGGCAAAGGCACCTGTGAACAAAATCCATTTCCTGTTCACAAAGGCCTTTGCTTTATAAACCAATCGTCTATGCTAATCACTATAGAGCCTTTTCTCCCTGCTCCCGGGTACGAATTCTTATGATGTTTTCTACCGGATAGATAAATATTTTTCCATCTCCTATCTGCCCCGTACGGCAGACCTCTTGTATCCTCTGCACTATCTTGTCTACCGCGTCATCTGGGCTTACAATTTCAATTTTCACCTTGGGGAACAAGTCTACCGACACCTCCTGTCCCCGGTAATACTGCTTGATGTCTTTTTGCAGTCCCCGACCCATCACATTATAGACAGTCATTCCCCGGACCTCTAATTCATTCAGGGCCGCTTTCAGCTCTTCCAGTTTGATTGGACGTATAATAGCTTCAATCTTTTTCATCCTAATCACCTCCTCTCATTGATTTAACCTAAGATGCTGTACTTAAAAGAGGCCTGAATTCCCAATAATTTTGGAATCCAGGCCTCTTTGCCCTTAATTTAACTATTCGCCTTTCTGATCCAGTCTTATCTGCCATCCTAAGCACAATGCCTGTTTTCCTTTATCTGTTTGATAAAATCATCTATGATGTAGCAGGTATCTGTCGGCCCGGGGGAGGCCTCGGGATGGAATTGCACCGACATAACGGGTAGTTCCCGATGAATTATTCCCTCCAGGCTGCCATCATTAAGATTTTTGAACAAAATGTCGGCTCCCATCCCCGCCATAGATGCCTCATCTACTACATAACCGTGGTTTTGGGCAGTTATATAAACCCTGCCGTTCCTCATGTCTTTCACCGGATGATTACTGCCCCGATGCCCAAATACCATCTTACGGGTAGTTGCTCCCAAAGCTAAGGCCAATATCTGATGTCCCAGGCAAATCCCCAGCATAGGTATTTTACCTATTAGCTCCTGTACTGTTTGAATGGCATAGTCACATTCAGCTGGGTCTCCAGGACCGTTGGATAGTACCAGACCATGGGGCTGATACTGCATAACGGCCTGGGCTGAGCTATCTGCCGGTACACTGATTACCTGGCACCCTCTGGCTACCATACTGCTGATAATACTCTTCTTGGTTCCATAATCAAGCAGGACTATGCGTTTATCTCCTGCACCCCAGCGTCTTACCTCCTTATGGCTAACCTGCCGGACCAATCCCCCCGGCGGCGATGCTATAGCCCGGGCTTCCCTGATTAATGCTTCCAGATTATCCAGGGTGGGGCTTATAACTCCACCCATGGTACCTTCCTTTCTTATCAAGCGAGTAAGAGCTCTGGTATCTACTTCAGTTAAACAACTCATAGCGTACTTCTGTAAAAATTCTTTTAATTCTTCTTCTTTTTCATAATGTTCACCCGGGTTTAGGCCCCTCACAATTAAACCTTGGACCCAGGGTTGATCTGCTTCCAGCAAGCGATAACTCACCCCGTAATTGCCTATCAGGGGATAGGTCATTACTACCATCTGCCCGGCATAGGAAGGATCACTCAATATCTGTTCGTAGCCAAATGCACTGGTATTAAACACCACCTCTCCCCGGCTGGACTTAGATCCTTCCATTAAGCTTCCTTCAAATACATGTCCATCTTCGAGAACAAGATATCCTTTGTCCAAGCTCCCCATAACAAATACCTCCATCCCCCTTCTGGCCAGGACTCCTTAGCCAACACGACTTCCTACGGGCATAAAAAAAGACCCCTGCACTTTGTGAAATCAGTGCGGCGCCTTTGCCTTCAAGTTTTCATTTTCTATTTTCGTGTTTTAGTATAACACCATTACAGATAAAAGCAATGCTTTTAAGGCACATATACTGTATACCTGTGCGGGCTTTAACCCCTGCATCCCCTTAGGCCATAATGTACCCGAGCATTTCCAATTTCTTTAGCTCTTGCTCAATACGATTAATGGCAAAGGGTCTTCCATGGGCTGGGAAAATGTTAACCGCCCCCTCTTTACAGAGTTTATACCAGCTATAGTAAATCTGCTCCGGCCTCTCGGCAAAAGGTGGATAAAAGGATAATCCGGTCCAATTAACAGCTAGATCACCTACCAGGGCATTGCCATTGGCCAGCAACACGCTAAGGGAACCGGTGGTATGGCCTGGTGTAGGCAATACTTTTCCCTCTATACCGTATTCCTCCAGGCCATACTCAGCTTGTACTATTATTTCGCTATCAACGCTTGGGTAGGCCAGCAGCGGGGCAGCTTTCTGGCCTATGCTGCTTAACATCCGGCCCAGCGGGTTAGTACCAGGGGGAATTACAATTTCCCCCTCCCGCATTATTCTGGCTTCCAGCGGGTGGGCCAATACCTGACAATCACAAAGCTTTTTTATTTCGGCCAAACTGCCGATATGGTCATAATGGGCGTGAGTCACTATTATTAATTTTATGCTCTTCGGTAATATGCCCATTTCTTTTAACAATCTCTGAAAGCACTTCACCTTTCTTAAACTGCCGGCATCAACCATTATATATCCCTGCTCAGCTCTGAGCAGGTAACAATTGGTTATTCCCAGCTTTAATCTTAAAAGATCCATCACCGGCCTCTATATCAGCTATTGCTGGACCAACAACTGCTGGTATTTTTCTTCTTTAAAGCCTGACAGCAGTATTGTTCCATCAGTTAAAAGGGGACGGATTAAAATCCGTGGATCTTCTTGAATCAGAGCGGCTGCCTCTTCGGGAAGCAGGCTGGATAAATCCGGCTGGAGCTTCTTAAGACTCTGGCTCTTGCGATTGAGCATTTCCTTTACCTCAAGGCCGGCCAATCCGGCTAAGTACTGAAGTTCCTCCAAGTTGGGGGGAGATTTTAAAAGGTCAATCTCATCAAATTCAAGATGGTTTTGCATAAGCCACGCTTTTGCCTTTTTACAGGTACTTCAGGTTTTTACGCAATAAAACTTAAACTTATTTTCCATATTATCCTCCTTATTCAACTTGTGGCACTAAAAAACATCTTATTGTAACATCTCCTACCATGTATTCATATCTTACATTATGGGTATTCTATAAGTATAGCTTTGTGAATAGCTTACCAGATTACTCTGGTAGCTTTCATATAACAAGGGGGGAGCAGAGAATTTTGCTCTTCCCTTGATTTATTTTATCCTGAAGAAAGCTATGGTAAAACTATTGAATCTTGATTCCCCTGGGAAAATTAATATATCCCGAGTTTGGATGATAAATATATTCCAATCGAGGCTGCCCTCCAACCAATGTTTTTTGCCCAAAATGGATACAAATATTGACAGTCAGAACCGTCCCCATTGTCAACTAGCTGAGGAGGCAGGGTAGGTCTTGACCGCAGGCTTTACACCTCCCCTGCTCTAATCCTACTATTTGAGTATAGTAGCCGTCCCTCTTAACCAGAAGTCCTTCACACTCGGGGCAGTAGCTGTTGTTATCGGGTCCGGGCATATTGCCCACGAAAACATGTTTCAGGTATTCCTGAGCCACCTGCCTGGCTTGTTCCAGGGTACTGGCAGGGGTGGCTTCCTCCTTGAACTTGTAAGCCGGATGATAGCGGGAGAGATGCAGGGGGATAAAAGGGTTTATCCCGGCCAGCCATTTGCTCATCTCCCTGATTTCCTCCATATTATCGTTCTCATGGGGTATAATCAAGCTGGTAATCTCCACATGACAACGGCAAGCAGCCTGTTCTACCGTGTTCATTACTGGTTTGAGGCTACCCCGGCACAGTTTCTTATAGAAGTCTTCATTAAAGGCTTTTACATCAATATTGATGGCATCAAGGTAGGGTAGTAAATGCTGCAGTGGTTTATCCTCTATATAGCCATTGCTTACCAGTACTAATTTAAGATCCTTTTCTTTAATGAGCCTGGCAGTATCTAAAATATATTCATACCATATTATGGGTTCATTATAGGTAAAAGCTAGTCCAATGGATTCGTATTGGCGGCTCTTCCAGGCCAAATCCGCCAACTGCTGGGGCTCTATTAACTGAGTATCCGGTTGGCCATGAACTAAAATATGGTTCTGACAAAAGCGGCAAGATAGATTGCAACCGAAGGTACCCGCTGACAATATGGTTTTACCCGGATAGAAATGATACAAGGGTTTTTTTTCTATGGGGTCCAGGGCCAGGGAAGCCACTTTAGAATAGTTAGCTGCTATCAGCTGACCATTTTTATTGATCCGGCTGCGGCACAAACCGTGCTGACCAGCCTTGATCAGACAATGATGAGGACATAACCCGCATTTTACCAGGCCTTCGTCCAGGCTTTCATAAAACTGGGCTTCTTTGACCATTTAGTCAAACCTCCTCCCTGCTCGGGATTCTCCATTTTTTTTGCGTGTATCGGGCGACATGCCTCGCCTAGACTCCTGCCTGCCAAGTTTTATTCAAGCTTAATTCTCCTGGGAAAACACTAACTCTCCTTAACGATAGCGCTTTACTTCAAAGCGTTCTATCTTATATTTCTCACCCGGTTTAATTCCACCCTTATCCAAAGCTATTTGCAACTGCTCCTCTACAGTATCTACTCCTTCCAGATCCGGCAACAACAATCCCCGCTTATCCCTGGTACTGACTATAACCCCATATCTAGCGGGATCCAAATCTTCCCGATGGCATGCTTCAGCTTGTCCTAAAATATCCACTGAATAGCTTAATTGCTCCAGTTCCTTGTTTTCAACCGGGAAAAATCGGATATCTCGGGTGGCCGAACTAATAGCATTGGCGGCTATTTCCTGAGCTAGACTCTCATATACGGGTAATATGGTTCCGATACATCCTCTTAACTGATCGTTCTTTTTCAAAGATACGAAGACCCCAGCTTTTTGCCGGTTCAGGCTGGCCAATTCAGGGGGTAACTCAGGTATTTTGCCCTCCCCAATATAATTTTCCACTACCATCCGAGCCCATTGGACCGGTTCACTTTCAGTGTTACGCTGCTTTTCCAACTCTTGCCGGGCTTCCTGTTTGAGCTCCTCCCATAAAGAGGGGGCGGACTCCCCGGGCTGGAAACCTGCTATCAAATAACCTACTCCAAATGGCCCTTCATAAGAAAATATTTGGCTCTTAAAATTCATTCCATCCAGAGCCCCCAACATAATTACTATGGAGCGATAACCACATTCACCGGCCACTTCCAGCCATCGAGGTGGAATACTGAGTATCCCCCTCACGTCTCCGGCCCACAGTAATTCTTTGATTTTCAAATCATAAGCTTCTCCTTCAGGATGATAATCATAAGGGCCATCATCTTTTAAGCGATGGGACATATCGCCGGAAGCTATTACTGCTACTCTGCGACCTAATGCCAAGGCCGCTTCCTGTACGACCCTACCCAGGGTATATAATTCCAGGTTGGATAGAAAGCCAATACTGACCGCCAGCAATTGCACCGGGTAGGGCAGCTCTGCCGCCAAATAGTGCATGGGAACCAGAACTCCATGATCCAGCTTAGCTTGCAATTGATTATTAAGGGCACAATTATGGTCAACGCTGATAAAATCAATCCCGGCCGAGGTAGCTCTTTTAGCTATCTCTACTAGCAGCCCCCGGTCATTTTTATAGCTGTATCCTGGCCCCTGACTGCCAAAGGCCTTAAAGTCACCGTAAAGATCATTTTCACCTAAACAGCTTATACAGTCCGCAAACACATTGCCATGAGGGGTAAGGACAACCAGGGTTTCGGGAGCGGCATAGGATAATTCCCGGGCCAGAGCCTTCATTCCCTGTACCGTAGACTCTGCTCCACTAACTCTCCCACCTCCTACGGAAGGGATAATTACCGGGGGATGAGGGGCAAGGGCGGTATAGACAATCATGGGTACCCTCCTTCTTTAGGGACAAGGGGATAAATATTGCAAATCCTCTGCCCGCTGATATAGCATCCAGCGTGATGGTTAATAACCAGGGTAATTTTCTATATCTTCATCATAATCTTGAATCTGAGCTTTGGCAATACCTGAGAAAATGGCATAGGCCACTCGGGATTGGTAATTATCGTCCAGCAAATAGCCGGCTTCTCGGGGATTAGATATAAAACCTATTTCTACTATTACTGAGGGCATTTGGGTTTGGCTTAAGATATAATAACTACCAGCTTTAGCTTTGCGCTGGGTGTTTTTCAGCAAGCGGGTCAATTCTTCCTGTATTAATACTGCGTTTACCTTGCTGCGCTCACTGCCGGCATGGTAAAATGTTTGAGCTCCGGACCACTTGGGACTGGGATCGGCATTGGCATGAATACTGACGTACAGATGAGCTCCGGATTGGTTGGCTATATTAACCCGCTGCTTTAAATCTGCCCGTTTTTTTTCGGCCAAGGAGCCCTGCTGATCTGGGGCCAGATCTCGGTCATCCTCCCTCAACATAATTACCAATGCTCCTGCTTGACTCAAATAATCAGCCAACTTTTGGCTAACTGGCAAGGTAATATCCTTTTCCTGATAACTGCCCCTTACGGCACCGGGGTCACTACCTCCGTGACCAGCATCTACTACTATTATCTTGTTGGCTAATCCATAAGACATAACCTCTTTTTCACCAGTATCTACTCCCCTGGCTGCTATTATGCATAATCCAGCCAGGAGTATAATCAAAGTACGGTATTTAAGCCATCGGCCAGGCTTTACTACCACCCACCTGCTCATCAGCTTTCAACCCTCCGCCTAAAACACTGTTGCTTCTTATATATGCCAACTCTCACCCTATTATTAATGAGTACAGGCAGGGATACCTGGACGCAAAAAGAGCCAAGGACTTGAATCCTTGACTCTTTTGAGTTCGTTCTTTTAACGTTTGGAATATTGTGGAGCTTTTCTGGCTTTATGCAACCCGTATTTCTTTCTTTCTGTCATGCGCGGATCCCGAGTGAGAAAACCGCCCCGGCGCAGTACTGATCTCAATTCCGGGTTAGCTTTTAACAGCGCCCGGGCAATGCCTAACTGAACAGCTCCGGCCTGGCCAGTAACGCCTCCCCCATGTACCCGGCAGATTATATCAAACCTTCCTGCCGTATCAGTTAGTCCCAGAGGCTGCTCTACTATTAAGCGGCTGGTTTTATTAGGAAAAAATACCCCAAATTCCCGATCATTAATGGTAATTTGACCATCACCGGGAACTAACCTTACTCTGGCCACTGCTTTTTTTCTTCTACCAGTTCCCCAATATTGAACCTTTTCCATATCTAATCCTCCTTAACCTCTGAGCTGTCTGACTTCAGGTTTTTGGGCCTGATGGGGATGTTCGCTTCCCCGATACACTTTGAGCTTTTTGTACATTCTGTTGCCCAGTCGATTATGTGGAAGCATTCCTTTAACTGCTGTTTCTATAGCTTTTTCCGGTTTTTTCTGCAGCAGTGTCTTATAGTCCATTTCTTTTAAGCCTCCGGGATAGCCGGTATAATAACGAAACATTTTCTGATTCAACTTATCTCCGGTAAGCTTTATCTGTTCAGCGTTTATTACTATTACATAATCTCCAGTGTCTACATGGGGAGTATAATCAGCTTTATGTTTCCCCCTTAATATGGAGGCTACTTCTGAACTCAATCTTCCCAGTGCTTGACCACTGGCGTCTATAACATACCATTTGCGGTCTACTTCCGCAGGTTTGGCCATGTATGTTTTCACGTTGTTCCCTCCTGTATATACTCAACTAATGGTAATCTTAAATAGTCTGATTTCATCATCTGGCAACGGGGCAGAAACCAGTGGGAAATAGATAGACTACCTATAAATGATAGCTAACTTACAGCTTGCTTGTCAAGGAATTAGCATCATTTATATGGACTTTATTTAACTATCATATACATTTGACTGTTGTATTATGTAACGGGCCAGACTGTCCGACAACTATTGTACAGTTTGCACTCGCCCCACTTGATGCTGCTTATTTGCCATTTTATGGGCTGGAGGCTGTTATTGGGCCTTGATAATGTGCCCCATCTTCCACTTTGGTGGCCTAGTTGTTGCTTTTTAAGACTTTTCAGACAGTCTGGGGCGGTCAAAGACCGCCCCTACAATTATTCGGCCAATTCAAAGGTTCTATTCTTACATCGCTTGGCTTTCATTATGTCAGAACTCATTTTATAACCACATGAATCCCATGGGCCATCTGCGTTGACCAGCTCCGATACTTGACTAGTGACTGCATGACCCGTAGGGGCGACCTGTGGTCGCCAGCTACGACCAAGGATCAGGCTACCCCCCTGGCATTACCATCTAACAAGAGAACCGTGTCCCCTTGTTACATTCCATAGTTAACGGAATGTAAGTATAAACCCTGAGGGGGAGCGGTGGGACCGGCCTGGTTTCGATCCTGAGCTTGAATTATCTCTTTTATATACTCCGGTTTGATGCTTGATCGTCCCACTTCCAGCAGGGTTCCTACTATTATTCTAACCATATTATACAAGAATCCATCGGCGAGAATTTCCAATTTAATAAAAGGATCTTTCTGGCTCAATTGACATTCCTTGATATGGCGCTCAAAGTTCTTAACCGAAGAGCCGCTGGCACAAAAAGATTTATAGTTCTGCCGTCCCAGCAGCTGTTTGCAAGCCTGTTGCATTGCTTGTATATCCAGGTTTTCCAGGTTGCAATAGGCGTAGGGGCCGTAAAATACTTTTCCCCGTTGCTGACGGTAGATATAGTAGATATATTTTTTATCCAGGGCCTGGAAGCGGGGATGAAAGTCGGACTCCGCTTCACAGCTGGATATTACCCGAATATCCGCTGGGAGTATACTGTTGAGAGCAAACTGCCATTTATCCACTGGTATACTGGAATCAGTATCAAAGGCAATAACCTGACCCAAGGCATGTACTCCTGCATCAGTTCTGCCTGCAGCTATAATAGGCACCCTATGCCCAATCAGTTTTTCAATACTGCTTTCGATGGTCCCTTGTATGCTAAGTGCATTCTTCTGGATTTGGAAGCCATGATAGCAACTGCCATCGTATTCCAAAACGGCTTTGATTCTCTTCATTATTCCTCCCGCATCCTGAGCAGCTGTGCCATAGTTCCGAGGGCTTAGCTGCCGACCAGTATTATTCCGGCCACAATTATTACCAGTGATAACAGAAAAGATAGTCTACTGGCATCATGTTAAGGGATATAGGCCATTCAAATAGGCAGGCTTAATGGCCAGCAGTCCTACTATCCCACTTTTTGCTTTTGCCCAGCGGACAAAAGATAAGGAGGATATTTAGCAAGATCCTCCATGGATAATAGTTTAAGAGCATTATCAACTCTAACTCGTATTTCATTGGCTGGCAAATTTAAGTTTTCAGAACCAAATGCCACATCTTCTTCTACGGTGCCGGATATGAATTGTTTTTCCGCTTCTGGAAACAAGAGCTTTACTTTCTGCTTAATCAAAGGTCGGTACTGGGGTAGATGGCTATCGATGCCATCAACCACCACCCGGCCTGCGTCAGGCAGATAAAGGCCATTTAAAAGTTTGGCCAGGGTGCTCTTGCCGGAGCCGTTAGGTCCGATAATGGCTATAATTCCATGTTCAGCAATTTCCAGGTTTATGTCCTTAAGTATACTGGGACCGTTAGGACTATAGGAAAAGCCAAGCTTCTCCGCCTTTATCATGCTTAAGCTTTAATCCACCAGTTCCAATATTACCATAGGAGCCCCATCACCTTTGCGATAACCGGTTTTAATCATCCGGGTATATCCCCCCTGCCTCTCATTAAAGCGAGAAGCCAGGTCGGTAAATACCTTATGCACTACGGCGTCGGTCATCACATAAGAGTCCACCTGTCTTCTGGCATGCAGGTCACCTCTTTTGCCCAGAGTAATCATTTTCTCGGCAATACGGCTGATATCCTTGGCCCTGGTTTCGGTGGTGGTTATTTTTTCTTTATCCAATAAAGAAGTAACCGAATTTCTCAACATAGATCTTCTATGACTGCTTAAGAGACCAAATCTACGATAACTCACCAAAGGTCTCCTCCTTTCTAATCTTCGGGTTTCTTAAAACCGAGCTCCAGCTCTTTAAGCTTTCTCTCGATTTCTTCCAGGGATTTCTGTCCCAGGTTTCTAATTTTGCTCATTTCTTCCCGGGTCTTTTCAATTAAATCTCCTACCGTGTTGATGTTGGCCCGCTTCAAGCCATTGGAAGCCCGAACTGACAGTTCCAATTCTTCAATGGACATTTCCAAAACCTTATCTTTCTTCTCTTCCTCTTTTTCTACCAGTATTTCAACTTCAGCATAAGTATCATCTATCTGAGTAAAGAGTTTTAAGTACTCAATAAGTATTTGAGCCGATAAGCTGATAGCCTCTTCCGGACTAATGCTGCCATTGGTCCACACTTCCAGGGTGAGACTATCGTAGTCAGTTCTTTTCCCGACTCGGGCATTGTCAATAGTATAGTTTACCCGATTAACCGGGGTAAATATGGAATCAATAGGAACCAGTCCAACTATTTCTTCATTTTTTATAGACTGCTGGTCAGCCGTTACATAACCCCGGCCTCTCTCTACCGTCAATTCCATTTCCAGCTTGGCCCCCTGGTCCATGGAAACTATATGCAAGTCTGGATTCAGTATTTCTACTTCGGCATCCTGTTCAATATCTCCGGCTTTGACATCCTTTTTACCCTGCTGGGATATACGAATATACTTGCGTTCATTGCCTTCGTATTTCAATACCATTCTCTTGATATTGAGTATCATCTCGGTAGTATCTTCTACTACATTGGGAATGGTAGAAAATTCATGCAATACCCCGTCTATTTTTACGGAAGTTACTGCTGCTCCAGGCAAGGATGACAATAGAACCCGGCGCAGGGAATTACCCAAGGTAGTTCCATATCCACGCTCCAACGGCTCAATGACAAACTTGCCATAGTTTTTTTCTGCATCTTTATCAACACACTCAATACGTGGTTTTTCCATCTCTAGCATATATTTATCCCCTCCTTATTTTTAGAGGTGTTATCTAGAGTACAATTCTATAATCAACTGCTCATTGACAGTGGTGTCTATCTGTTCTCTAAGCGGATAGGCCAATACACTGCCAGACAGGTTTTCTACATCAACGCTAAGCCATTCGGGCGGGGTTTTGTAGGCAGCCTGTTCTTTAATTTCTTGAAATTTATTCGAGTCTCTGCTGGCTTCTTTAACCTGGATTATATCCCCTACTTTAACCATCATAGATGGAATAGTAGCTTTCCCGCCGTTAATGGTAAAATGGCCATGGTTAACCAGTTGCCGAGCTTCAGCCCGAGAGGAGGCAAAACCCAGGCGATAGACTATATTGTCCAACCTTCTCTCTAATAGAACCAGCAAATTGGTACCGGTTATGCCTTGTTGCCTATCAGCCTTCTTGAAATAGTTCCGGAATTGTTTTTCCAGTACTCCGTATATTTTACGGGTTTTTTGTTTTTCTCTCAGCTGCAGCCCATATTCGCTCTGCTTTTGTCTGCGTTTGCGGGCATTGGCTCCAGGTGGATATGGTTTTCTTTCCACTGCACATTTTTCTGAATAACAGCGATCTCCCTTGAGGAAGAGTTTTTCTCCTTCTCTTCTACACTGGCGGCAGACCGAATCAGTATATCTTCCCACTTATCTATATACCTCCTTAAACTCTTCTTCTTTTGGGCGGTCTACATCCATTGTGCGGAATAGGTGTGACATCTTTAATCACACTGACTTCCAGCCCTGCAGCTTGTAAAGAGCGGATAGCTGCCTCCCGGCCTGCACCCGGCCCTTTCACATAACATTCAACTTCTTTTAAACCATGCTCCATAGCAGCCCGGGCAGCGCTTTCGGCAGCTTGCTGCGCTGCATAAGGAGTGCTCTTTCTAGACCCCTTGAACCCTGCTGTTCCTGCACTGGCCCAAGATATAGCATTGCCTTTTTTATCGGTAATAGAAATCATGGTATTATTAAAAGTAGACTTTATATGCGCAATTCCAGATTCTATATTCTTTTTTTCGCGCCTTTTAACTCTTGTGGAAGTTCTTCGTGCCACTCATTTTTCCTCCTTAATATGCTATTTCTTCCTTCCGCCGGCAGTGCGTTTGGGTCCTTTCCGGGTACGGGCGTTGGTTTTAGTTTTTTGACCGCGTACGGGCAGACCACGACGATGCCGTAAACCTCTATAGCAGCCTAAGTCCATTAGTCGCTTTATATCCATGCTGATCTGCCTGCGCAGATCTCCTTCAACCTGATATTGCTTCTCTATCACTTCTCTTAGTTTGCTTACTTCTTCCTCTGTTAGATCTTTCACCCGGGTATCCGGATTTATACCGGTTATAGCTAGTATTTCTCGAGCTGCGGACCTGCCCAGGCCATAGATATATGTTAATGAAACTTCAATCCGTTTATCCCTGGGTAAATCAACCCCTGCTATTCTTGCCATTTTTCTTCACCTCCCGTTAATCAGCCCTGAACTTGCTTGTGTTTGGGATTTTGACATATTACCATTACTTTTCCATGTCTCTTTATTATTTTACATTTCTCACACATGGGTTTAACTGAGGGTTTCACCTTCAATTTACTTACCTCCTTAATTGACCTGTCGGGTACCTATTTAAAACGATATACTATTCTGCCACGATTGAGATCATATGGTGATAATTCTACCATTACCCGATCTCCGGGTAGTATTCTTATAAAATTCATCCGCATTTTACCAGATATATGGGCGAGGACCTTATGGCCGTTTTCTAGCTCCACCCTGAACATGGCATTTGGCAATGGTTCTATTACTTTCCCCTCGACCTCAATAACATCGTCCTTGTTAGCCATTTATCAGCCCTCCTTCCCTACCATTTCTCCAGTCCCTTTCAATGCATCAAGATAGTTTCTTATTACATGATTTTTCGGCAATTCTCCTCTAGCCAGACTCTCTGCAATCGAATCTGCTTTTATTCTGGTGAGCTGCAGGTGTTTGATGTTCTTCATCTTGAGCTTTTCCACCTTACGCAGGTCTCCATCTGCCACCATGCAATATTGACCATTTATTTGATCAATTATCACCATTATTCGGCCCTTATCGCGACCTGATTTGGAATAAACAACTCGACCTATTAAATCATTTAGGATTTTATGACACCCCCATAACCCGGTGCGCAATAGTTGACCATAGGAATTTTTGGAACCACTTGAAGCGATTTAGCTCTGCACCTTTAATCATATTCCGACTTAGTCTATTGATAAGCTGGATACGGACTGCTTTAAGCTTCATCTAAAATTACTTCGATATCTGAACCTACTGCCTTAAGATCCCGATTACCATCTACATTTTTTAACAGACCTTGATCCTGGTAGTAATCCAATAGCGGACTGGTTTGTTCATTATACACCTGCAAGCGGTTGGCCGCCGTTTCAGCATTATCATCACTGCGTTGAATAAGCTCACCACTACATTCATCACACTTACCTTGAGCAGCGGGTGGACTAAACACCAGATGATACACTTTACCGCATTCTTTACAGCTTACTCTTCCTGACATCCTTTGAATTAATATATTGTCTGGAACTGCAATATTGATGGCGGCATCAAGTTTCCGGTCCGTTTTTTCCAGTACCTCATCCAGGGCCTTAGCCTGGACAATGGTCCGGGGAAACCCATCCAATAGGAAACCCGCCTGGCAATCAGCTTCTGCCAGTCGATCTTGAACTATGCCTATGGTAACTTGGTCAGGAACCAGTTTCCCTGCGTTCATATACTTTTGGGCTTCTTTCCCCATGGGGGTTCCCTTTTTTACTGCTTCCCTAAACATATCTCCGGTAGATATGTGGGGTATTTTATATTTATTTTTGATAAATTCTGCCTGAGTTCCTTTTCCGGCTCCTGGAGGTCCCATAATTACTATGTTCATAATATCATCTCCTATTTAACAAAACCTTCATAACTTCGGAGCAGTAAGTGTGATTCTATCTGCTTCATGGTATCAAGTGCAACACCTACTACGATCAACAACGAGGTTCCTCCAAACCATAAGCTGGTTATTCCCGTTAAGGCTATTACGAAATTAGGCAGTACGGCGATCAATCCCAGGAATATACCTCCAGCCAGAGTCAAGCGGGATAAAATCCGATCTATGTACTCGGCGGTAGGCCTTCCGGGTCTGATACCAGGTACAAAACCTCCATACTTCTTGATATTGTCTGCCACATCAGCCGGGTTAAAGATTATGGCTACATAAAAATACGTAAAAAACACAATCAACAGGAAGTATAGAATATTATAAGCTGGACTACCAAAATTAAAATAGGTATTTAAAAACTCATTGAACCCCCCGCCCTGATTCATAAACGATCCTATGGTAGCAGGGAACATCATCAAAGACATAGCAAAGATTATAGGGATAACACCGGCAGCGTTTACTTTTAGGGGCAGGAAAGTACTCTGTCCCCCATACATTTTGCGTCCTACCATTCTTTTTGCGTATTGTACCGGCAGTCTTCTCTGTCCTTCGTTTACTGCTATAATGGCTACTATTATGGCCAGAGCCAAAATAATAAATAGCAATATATTGAAATATCCAATTATCCCACCCGAAAGCTCCTGCACAACACCGCCTATCTGGCTGGGCATTCTGGATACTATACCGGCAAAAATGATCAATGATATACCATTTCCTATTCCATGTTCGGTAATCATTTCTCCGATCCACATCAAGATAGCTGTTCCCGCAGTTAGCGATATAGCGATTATCATGTAGCTTACTACTCCGGGATCAACCACGGCATTATTTTTACCAAGAGCTACGGCCATTCCTATAGCCTGTATAAAGGCTAATACCACGGTTCCATAACGGGTATATTGGGCCAGTATTTTTTTTCCTTCTTCCCCTTCTTTGGCCAGCTCTTCCAGCCGGGGAACAACAACTTGCAGCAAATTCATGATTATTGATGCATTAATGTAGGGAGTGATGCTCATAGCAAATATACTAAAGCGCTTGAAGGCCCCACCGGATACTACATCAAAAAAGCTAAACAGTTGTCCGCTCAAGAACTGCTGTATCGCATCGGCATTTATGTTGGGAACTGGAATATGAGCTCCCAATCTAAATACCAACAACATCATTAAGGTAAATAATAGCTTGGTCCTTAGATCCCCGACTTTAAACGCTTTCTGCATGGATCCCAGCATTAAATCACCTCTATCTGCCCACCCAGGTCAATAATTTTTTGAGCCGCTGATTTACTGATTTTATTGGCCTTAACGGTCAATTTTTTCTGCAGTTCACCCTGACCCAATATTTTAACTCCACCATTTTCTGCTTTTTTAATTATACCCTGATTTAATAACAATTCTGGAGTAATTATGCTTCCATCCTCGAATATATTCAGTGACCCTACGTTTACAATGGCATATTTGGTCTTGAATATATTAGTAAAACCTCTTTTGGGTATTCTTCTTTGTAACGGCATTTGACCGCCTTCAAAACCAGGTCTAACTCCACCACCAGATCTGGATTTCTGGCCTTTATGTCCCCGGGTCGAAGTTTTGCCATGCCCGGATCCAATGCCGCGCCCAACTCTTTTTATAGGATGGGTGCTGCCTGGCGGAGATTTTAATTCATCAAGTTTCACAATAAAACCTCCCTGAATTTACTCTACTTCTTCTATCGTAACCAGATGTTGTACTTTGTTAACCTGTCCCCTGATTTCAGGACAGTCTTCTTTTATTACACTGTGCTGCAATTTCCTTAAGCCCAAGCTTTTTATGGTAGATTTTTGGGTTTCGGGGCAGCCGATATAACTTTTGGTCCAGGTAATTTTAATCTGCTTAGCCAAGTCATATCCCTCCTAATTAGTCAACTCATCTATGCTTTTGCCCCTCAATTTAGCCACCTGTTCAGCTCTCTTAAGACTTTTCAGTCCTTGCATAGTAGCATGAACCACATTATTGGAATTAGAAGATCCCAGGGATTTGGTGAGTATATCTTTAATCCCGGCTGCTTCTAAAACAGCACGAACGGGTCCACCCGCAATAACTCCAGTACCGGGTGAGGCAGGCTTAAGTAACACCCTGCCGGCACCAAAACGGCCAGTTATTTGATGGGGAATGGTTCTTTCTTCAATTAAGGGTATCTCTATCATATTTTTCTTAGCATTCTCTACCGCTTTTCTGATGGCTTCCGGCACTTCATTGGCTTTACCTTTTCCGGTACCTACTTTGCCAGCTCCGTCACCGACCACCACCTGAGCGCTAAAACTGAATCTGCGGCCACCCTTGACAACTTTGGCCACTCTTCTGATATTAACAATGGTTTCTATTAATTCCGGAGCAGCCAGATCTCTGTCCTTCATCTTGTCCCTCCTTACTAATGGGTCCTGCACTAAAATTGCAATCCTTTTTCTCTGGCAGCATCAGCTAGACTCTTTACACAACCATGGTACTTATACCCGTTCCGGTCAAAGACTACCTGAGTTATACCCTGGGCTTGAGCTTTATCAGCAATGGCACTGCCGACTAATTGTGCGGCTTCCTGGTTAGACTTGGATTTCAGCCCTGTAAAATCCTTCTCCAGGGTCGAAGCAGCTACCAGGGTTTGGCCCTTTTCATCATCGATAATCTGGGCATATATATGCTTCAGGCTTTTGTAAACACAGAGCCTGGGTACTTGGGCAGTGCCGGATATTTTCTTGCGAACTCTTTTATGCTTGAGCTGCCTAAGCGCTGTACTGCTGATTTTCTTAAACAATACCGCCACTCCTTTCCTAGTTTATTTTATCCCTGACTTACCAGCCTTGCGTCTGATTACTTCATTTTCATACTTAATGCCTTTGCCTTTGTAAGGTTCCGGTTTTCTAATGGCCCTAATATGAGCCGCAGTATTTCCTACCAGCTGTTTATCGATTCCTTTTACGGTGATCCTGGTCACGGCTGGTACTTCAAATTCTATCCCTTCGGGAGCATCAATCAAGACCGGATGTGAGAAACCTATGTTTAGCTGCAGTTTACTGCCTTGCATCTGAGCCCTATATCCCACTCCAACCAGTTCCAGTTTCTTTTCAAAACCATTGGTGACCCCTTCTACCATATTGGCCAGCAGTGCACGGCTGAGTCCATGATACGCTCGGTGCTTTTTAGCATCACTGGGACGGCTTACCAGGATCTCTTCCTCGTTTATGCTTAGGCCAATATCGGCAGGAAACTGCTGAGTCAACACACCCCGGGGGCCTTTTACAGTAACTATATTATCCTCTATTTTCACTTCTACCCCTTTGGGCAGATTAATAGGCTTTTTTCCTATTCTGGACACTGTTCACCCCTCCTTGCTACCAGATATAGCATACTACTTCTCCGCCAAGTCCGGTTTTGCGTGCCGTTTTATCCGTCATCAATCCTTTAGAGGTGGAAATCACTGCGGTTCCCAGCCCCCCTAAAACCTTTGGTATCTCGTCTTTCTTAACATATACTCTCAAACCGGGTTTGCTGATTCTCTTAATTCCTGTGATAACCTTTTCTTTATTTGGGCCGTATTTGAGATATACTCTTATGATCCCTTGCTTACCGTCCTGGATATATTCATAATCCTTGATGTACCCTTCTTCTTTCATGATTTCAGCTATTGAAACTTTTATCTTAGATGAGGGTGCTTCAACGGTCTCATGCATGACCATATTACCGTTCCTGATTCTGGTCAGGAAATCAGCTACTGGATCAGTCATGACCATATCCTAAACCTCCTTTTATTTAAAGCTAGCTTACCAACTCGACTTGGTAACACCTGGGAGTTCGCCTTTGTGGGCCAATTCCCGGAAACATATTCTGCACATGCCAAATTTACGCATATATGCTCTGGGTCGTCCGCATATTTTACAGCGGTTATATTGACGAACCTTGAATCTTGGTTCCTTTTTTTGCTTTTCGATCATAGCCTTCTTAGCCATCTGATAATTTACCTCCTATCTAAATGGCATCCCTAAGCCTTTTAATAGTTCTCGACCCTCTTCATCAGTTTTAGCGGTGGTAACTATGACTACTTCCATTCCTCGAATTTTATCGATCTTGTCATACTCGATTTCCGGGAAGATAGTTTGTTCTTTAATACCTAGAGAGTAATTACCCCTGCCATCAAAAGCCTGGGGAGATACGCCTCTAAAATCTCGTACTCGGGGTAATGATAAGTTTATCAAGCGATCTAAAAACTGATACATTCTTTCGCCCCTCAGAGTTACTTTACATCCAATGGGCATTCCTTCTCTTAACTTGAAGCCTGCAATAGACTTTTTAGCCTTGGTGATTACCGGTTTTTGTCCCGATATGGTTGATAAATCATTTACTGCACCATCAAGTGCCTTGGCATTCTGTATTGCTTCTCCTACACCGATATTAATTATCACCCGGTCTACTTTAGGAGCTTCCATGACGTTTTTGTATTTAAATTTATCCATCAACCTAGGAACTATTTCTTGCTTGTATAGGTCTTGCAGCCTGGCCATTTAAGCTGGCCTCCTTTCCTAGATTTACTTAGTCTGCAATTTCTCCGCATCTTTTACAGAACCGAACCTTTTCATTGTTTTCCAAGATCTTTTTGCCCAGGCGGGTAGGTTTATTGCACTTCTTGCATACGTACATTACATTGCTGGCACTGATAGGTGCCTCTATCTGTAAAATGCCGCCCTGGGGAATGGCTCGACTTGGTCTTTGATGTTTCTTCATCTTGTTTATGCCTTCAAGCACTACCTTGTTCTGATCCGGCAGTGATCTTAAGATTTTACCTTTTTTGCCTTTATCCTTGCCGCTGGTTACTACCACAATATCGCCTTTTTTTATATACACCCTAAAACACCTCCCTCGTTTATAGAACCTCAGGAGCTAGAGATACAATCTTCATGAAGTTCTTTTCCCTTAATTCCCTGGCTACTGGTCCAAATATTCGAGTCCCTTTAGGATTACGGTTGTCATCTATGATTACGGCAGCATTTTCAGAGAAAGCTATATAAGAACCGTCTTTGCGTCTGATTTCTTTTTTGGTTCTTACTACTACAGCTTTGACCACATCACCCTTTTTGACCACTCCACCTGGCGCTGCTTCTTTAATGGCAACCAGTATGATATCTCCCACAGAAGCGTATTTCCTGGTTGATCCGCCCAGAACCTTGATACAAAGGGCTTTCTTAGCGCCGGTGTTATCGCCAACCTGGAGCATTGTCTCTTGCTGAATCACTGCTAATCCTCCCTTCTAGTTTCCTACCCATCTACTGCAATGTCTTGGCTTTTTGTATTATTTCTACTAATTGCCATCTCTTGTCTTTACTAATAGGCTTGGTCTCTATAATTTTTACTATATCACCTGCACTGGCTTCATTGTTTTCGTCGTGAGCTTTATATTTTTTACTAGTCTTAATAGTTTTTTTGTACAGGGGATGTTGTTTAACCGTTTCGATACTAACAGTTATGGTTTTATCCATTTTGCTGCTGCTGACAGTACCGATCATAACCTTTCTATTTTTGGGTTTATCTGCCACCCTTAGACCTCCTTTATGCTTTCTGATGCTGAGCGATTTCTCTTTCGCGTAATACGGTCTTGCATCTAGCAATGTTCTTTTTGACATCCCGGATTCTCAAAGGATTGTCGAGCTGCCCGGTAGCCATCTGAAATCTTAAATTAAACAGTTCTTCTTTATAGCCTGATACCCTCTGTCTTAATTCCGCATCGGTTAGTTCCCTCATGTTGCTAGCCTTCACTAACCTCACCACCTATTTCTTCTCTTTTTACGAACTTGCACTTGACTGGTAGCTTGTGAGAGGCCAATCTCATTGCTTCTCGTGCAACTTCTTCGCTAACCCCGGATAATTCAAACATGACGCGCCCTGGCTTTATTACTGCTATCCAGTGTTCGGGAGAACCTTTTCCTTTTCCCATCCGAGTTTCGGCTGGTTTAACAGTAATGGGACGATCCGGGAATATCTTGATCCATAATTTACCGCCTCTTTTTATATAGCGGTTAATGGCTATACGAGCGGCCTCTATTTGCCGGTTGGTTATCCAAGCCGGTTCCATAGCCTGCAGTGCGTAATCACCATAAGTAATTTCATTGCCTTTATTGGCCTTGCCCTTTATTCCGGGCCGATGTTGCTTCCTATATTTTATTCTTTTAGGGGTAAGCATTACTTATCTGCCTCCTCCTTATAGTTCTTTGGTCTCTGTTTAGCTGCGGGCATTATTTCGCCCCGATTAATCCATACTTTGATGCCTATCTTGCCATAAGTAGTATTGGCCTCGGCAAATCCATAATCTACGTCTGCTCTTAAGGTATGCAGGGGCACCTTGCCTTCAGAATACCATTCGGTTCTGGCTATTTCTGCTCCGCCCAATCTACCTGCTATGGCTACCTTAATACCTACTCCATTAGCCCGCATGGTTCTGCCTACGGTCTGCTTCATGGCTCGACGAAAGGCAATTCTTTTTTCCAGCTGCTGGGCTATATTTTCAGCTACTATTTGAGCATCCAATTCCGGCCTTTTAATTTCCTGGATATTTATATTAATATTTTTACCGGTCATCTTGGTCAAATCTACTTTTAGCTGTTCTACTTCAGTACCTCCGCGACCAATAATTATACCTGGTTTGGCAGTATGAATGGTAATTCTAACTTTATTGCCAGTTCTTCCAATCTGTATTCTGGATACTCCGGCCATATAAAAGCGCTCTTTGATATGAGCTCTAATCTTATGGTCCTCGTGCAACAATTCGGTGTATTCCCGATCTGCATACCAGTTTGAATCCCAGTCTCGGATAATTCCTATTCTAAAGCCCTTAGGATGAACCTTTTGACCCACTATTTAGCCTCCCTTTCCTTTAATATCACCGTAATATGGCTGGTTCTATGCTTTCTCACATCTGCCCTTCCATATGCCCGGGGCCTCATTCTCTTCAACATGGGGCCTTCATCGACGAAAATTTCCGCAACAAACAACTCGTCAACATCCATATCATAATTATGTTCGGCATTGGCAATAGCAGATTTTACCACTTTACTGATTAAGGGAGCTGACTTTTTATTGGTATATCTTAACAAGGCAACTGCCTCATTGGCATCCTTACCCCGAACCAGATCCGCCACTTGACGGGCTTTAAAAGGAGATACTCTAAGATAACGACCTATTGATTTAGCTTCCATCTTACTTATTGCTCCTCCTTTCTATCTTGATCTGCTGGATTTTTCAGACTTTCCTGCATGACCCCGGTAAGTTCTGGTTGGGGCAAATTCACCTAACTTCATTCCCACCATATCTTCCGTTATATAAACAGGTATATGTCTTCTGCCATCGTGAACTGCGAAAGTAAATCCGATCATCTGCGGCATGATAGTAGAACGTCTTGACCATGTCTTAATCACGCTCTTCTGACCTGATTGGATCATAGCCTCTACTTTTTTCAGCAATTTTTCATCGCAATAAGGTCCCTTTTTCAATGACCTTGACATCTATTTAGACCTCCTTTATTTCCTTTTCCTGACTATCATCTTGTCAGAAGCTTTCTTCTTCCTGGTCTTGCCCCCGATAGCGATCTTGCCCCAAGGTGATACGGGGTACTTTCTTCCGATAGGGGCTCGTCCTTCTCCACCACCATGGGGATGATCGGTGGGGTTCATAACCGAACCTCTAACTGTGGGCCTAATTCCCATCCACCGAGACCTACCGGCTTTACCTATGGTCTGGTTTTCATAATCCAGATTACCTACCTGCCCTATGGTAGCACGACAGGTAACATGTACTAATCTGACTTCTCCTGATGGCAACCGGACATGAGCATAGTTGCCTTCCCGTGCCATCAGTTGGGCTACGGTTCCGGCTGAGCGAGCCAGCTGCCCACCTTTACCTGGCCTCAGTTCCACGTTATGAATCAGGGAACCCACTGGAATGTCTTTCAGAGCCAAAGTATTGCCGACTTTAATATCCGCTTTCGGACCCGAAACTACGGTATCTCCCACTTTCAATCCATGTGGAGCCAGTATATAGGTCTTGGTGCCATCTGCATAATGTAGCAAAGCTATATTGGCCGAGCGATTGGGATCGTACTCTATGGCTGCTACCTTTGCCGGCACCTGGTCTTTTCTTCTCTTAAAATCTATAATCCGATATAGCCGCTTGTGGCGACCACCAATATGCCTGACCGTAAGACGGCCCTTGCTATTACGTCCCCCCGTTTTTTTCAAGGGCACAGTAAGACTTTTTTCCGGTTTGCTTTTGCTTATCTCGTCAAAAGTCAATACTGTCATTTGTCTTCTACTCGGTGTAGTAGGCCTGAATTTTTTTATGCCCATCTTATAATTACCTCCTTAAAACAAGAGCAGCAGGACTTATATTCCTTCAAATAATGGTATTTTTTGTCCGGGTTTAAGGGCTACAATAGCTTTTTTCCTATTGGGGGTTCTGCCCACTGACTTACCCATCCGCTTGGGTTTCCCTTTTACATTCATGGTGTATACTTTCTCTACCTTGACATTAAAAATACTCTCAATGGCGTTTTTAATCTCTGTTTTATTGGCCTTTTTGTCCACAATAAAAGTGTATTTGTTATCGACCAGTAAATTCATGGTTTTTTCAGTTACAACCGGCCTGATGATAATGTCTCTGTATTCCCGCATTATGCAAACACCTCCTCGATTCTAGCGACTGCATCTCTAGTAATGAGCAAGGTATCGTATTTTAACAGATCGTAGACATTGATAGAATCTACTTTAAGCGGTTTTACCCCGGGTATATTGCGAGCCGATTTGTCCACATTGGGATTGCTATCAGCAGTTATTACCAAGGTATCCTTATCTATCTTGAGTGAATCCAAAATCTTGATAAAATCTTTGGTTTTGGGCTCATCCAGGTTCAACTGATCCAGTATAACCATACTGTTTTCAATTACTTTGCTGGACAGGGCTGATTTCATAGCCAGTCTTCTGACTTTTTTGGGCAACCGGTAGGAATAATCTCTGGGCTTTGGTCCAAAGACAATTCCGCCCCCTTTCCAGATTGGATTGCGGGAACTGCCAACCCGGGCGCGTCCCGTACCTTTCTGTCTCCAGGGTTTCTTGCCTCCGCCTCTGACTTCAGCTCTAGTTTTACTTGATGCGGTTCCCACCCTTTTGTTCGCCAGCTGCATCTTCACAAAATCATATAGTACAGCCTGGTTGGGCTCGATACCAAAGATATTATCGTTTAATTCTAGCTCTCCAATTTGGGCCCCGCTAACGTCATACAGTGCAACTTTAGGCATTTTCTAACCTCCTTCAAATTCAGTTATGCCTTTACTGAACCTTTTATCATGACCAGACCTCTTCTGGGCCCTGGAATTGAACCTTTGATTAATATCAGGTTTCTTTCAGGGTATATCTTGGCTATTTCCAAGCCCTGTACAGTTACTCTTTCCCCACCTAAGCGGCCGGGTAACTTTCTTCCTTTAAAAACTCGAGCTGGACCTTTAGCGGCCAGTGAACCTGGACGCCGGTGATATTTGGAACCGTGACCCATGGACCCCCGGGCAAAGTTGTGTCTCTTTACTCCCCCAGCAAATCCTTTGCCTTTGGAAGTCCCTACCACATCAACTTTATTACCGGCCTCGAATATATCGGCTTTTATTTCTTGGCCTACTTCATAGGCATCCGCATTTTCTACCAGGAATTCCTTGATATAGCGCAAGGGTTTCAAATTGGCTTTTTGAAAATGCCCTTTGGCCGGTTTATTCACTCGATTTTCCTTAACATCACCAAAACCCACCTGTATGGCCCCGTAACCATCATTTTCCTGGGTTTTTTTCTGCACTACTTTACATGGACCAGCTTCAACTACTGTTACAGGAATGGCTTTACCATCATTATCGAATATTTGCGACATGCCAATTTTTATACCCAAAATAGCCTGAGTATTGTTGGACATTTTTAGTTTCCTCCTTTTTCTCAGTGATAGGTTGGTAGTGGGTAACCAACGTCACTTCTTTAATTCAAGGCCTCGAAATCTTTTTTTTCCCACTGATTCCTCAGCTTATAAGGTTCTATAGTTTAATTTCAATGTCTACCCCGGAAGGCAAATCCAGATGCATGAGGGCATCTATGGCTTTAGGAGTAGGATCTAGTATATCTATTAACCTTTTGTGAGTTCTCATTTCAAACTGCTCCCGTGAATCTTTGTTCACATGGGGCGATCTCAATATTGTATATATATTTTTTTCCGTAGGTAGGGGTATGGGTCCAGATACATTTGCACCATTCTTTTTAGCTGTTTCTACAATTTTCTGAGAAGATTGATCCAATAGTTTATGGTCAAATGCTTTTAGTCTAATCCTTACTTTCTGCTGGACATTCACTCGAACAAAAACCTCCTTAGTCGCTTGCTTAATACACGCTGCCAGGTGTGCTGCAGTGAAGGACACTATTTATCCTTCACTGCTTTTCCTTATCCCCTATTCGATAGAGGTAACTACACCGGCGCCAACGGTTC
>LSQX01362099.1_pt1 | contig 40945 bp, 38 predicted proteins | sample 654561 | NCBI WGS metagenome assembly LSQX01 (sample SAMN04489861, study PRJNA283612) | anaerobic digester metagenome | isolation source: 4 biogas reactors fed with cattle manure at either 37C or 55C with and... | place: Denmark: Kongens Lyngby | collected 2014 | reverse complement strand
GACATTTCGTTTTACTATTAAGCCAGCGGTTTTGCCGCTGTTTCAATATATCATAATCTATATATCACCAATTTATTTCTTCAATGCCGTTTTGGCTTAAAAACTCATTGCACTGCGAAAAATGCTTGCAGCCGAAAAAACCGTAGTAAGCCGACAAAGGCGACGGATGGGGGGCGGTCAGAATCAGATGCTGCTTACCGGTTATCAGGGGGATTTTCTCCTTGGCGAAGTTTCCCCAAAGGAGAAACACCACCGGCTTTTCCCTGTCGTTCAGCGCCTGAATTGCCCTGTTTGTAAGGGTTTCCCAGCCCTTTCCCCTGTGGCTCCCCGCCATCCCCGCCCTGACGGTGAGAACGGCGTTCAAAAGCAGCACCCCCGACTTCGCCCATCGGGTAAGGTTGCCGCTTTCGGGGAGGGGAATACCCAAATCGCTTTTAAGTTCGGAAAAAATATTTTTCAACGAAGGGGGGATTTCCACCCCGTCGGGGACGGAAAAGGCAAGGCCGTGGGCCTGCCCCTCCCCGTGATATGGGTCCTGACCGATTATTACCGCCTTTACGTCGTTATAGTCGGTCAGCTTAAAAGCGTTGAAAATGTTGTACATGCCGGGGTAAACGGTGTGGCGGGAATATTCAGTTTTAAGAAATTCACGCAGTTTTAGATAATAGTCCTTTGAAAATTCCTCCCCAAGGATATTATCCCAGCCGTTACCGAAGTGTACCATTTTACTTGGTTCCGAAAATCCTGTCGCCGGCATCCCCCAGTCCCGGCACGATGTAGGCGTGGTCGTTAAGACAATCGTCTACCGCCGCCACATAGATGTTTACGTCGGGGTGGGTTTCCTGTACCGCTCTTATACCCTCCGGTGCCGCCACAAGATTCATAAGGGAAATTTCTTTGCAACCAAGTTTCTTAAGTTCGGAAATCGCCGCGTTGCTGGAACCGCCGGTGGCAAGCATGGGGTCTAAAACGACCACCTTTCTTTCGGCAATATCCTGGGGCATTTTGGCGTAATACCTAACCGGCAATTTGGTTTCGGGATCCCTGTAAACCCCCATGTGTCCCACTTTGGCTACCGGACATATGGTAAGGAAACCTTCTACCATCCCCAGACCCGCCCTTAATATGGGAACGATGGCAATCTTTTTGCCCGACACCATCTTCTGGGTGGTTTTGCAGATGGGGGTTTCAATCTCCAGCTCCTCAAGGGGAAGGTCCCGGGTTATCTCATAAGCCATAAGCATAGAAATTTCGGAAAGGAGTTCCCTGAAATCCTTTGAGCCGGTTTCCTTCTGCCGCATGATGGTCAGCTTGTGAGTAATAAGAGGGTGGTCGAAAACGGTAACTTTACTCATTTTTTTTCCTTTCCCGCCCGGACAGCAGGACTTTTCTCTATACAAAAACATCCGGCAATGACGCCGCCCGGACACAGCTTTCCAGCCGTAAACATATATACCTTTTAAATTATAACACCAAATAGACAAAAATCAACCTTTTTTTCGCCCGTGCTTTATTTTTTTTACCCTTGACAAATAAAACAAAAAAATATACTATTAAAAAGGCGGCAAATAATATCTCTGCCTTACGGTTCACCCGTACAATTCGGATATACCGCAGGACGGGTATAGTTTATTGCCGACTGACAATAATACGGAAAGAGGCGAAAAGAATGGAATCCGGAAGTAATACAGGCATACCGCGATGGTTTCTTTTTGCCTTTTTTATATCGGGCTGAGTTCCGTCGTGAATGCCTTATGCTCCCGAAAGTTTATTCTAAAGGAGGTAAGGTTATATGGAAGAAAAAATTCTTGAATTGCTCGGGACAAAGGACTATTCCGCCCTTAAGGAACTTCTGTCGTCGGAAACGCCCCAGGACATCGCCCAGGCAATAAGCCGGCTTGACGAAAATTCAATACCGGTGGTGTTTAGGGTACTGCCCAAGGAACTGGCGGCGGAAGCCTTTGTGGAAATGGAAAGCGCGGAACAGGAACTGCTTATAAAATCCTTTTCCGATATCCAGTTAAAGCAGATTTTCGACGAGCTTTTTATCGACGACACCGTTGACATTATAGAGGAAATGCCGGCGAACGTGGTAAAGCGGATATTAAAGTCCGCCGACCCCGAAAAAAGAAAACAAATCAACGAACTTTTAAACTACCCCGAAGATTCGGCGGGGAGCGTAATGACCACCGAATACGTTACCCTCCGTCCCGCCATGACGGTTATGGAGGCAATACTGCGGATAAGGCGGACGGTGGTGGACAAGGAAACGGTTTATACCTGCTATGTCACCTCCTCAGACAGGATTCTCCTCGGAGTAATAAGCGTTAAGGATTTGCTTGTGGCAAACGACGACGCCATAGTGGGTGATATAATGAACACCCACGTCATATACGCCACAACCAACCAGAATAAAGAGGAAGTCGCCCGGGAAATGGCAAAGTACGACTTCCTTGCCATACCCGTGGTGGACCACGAAAAACGCCTGGTGGGAATAGTCACCTTCGACGACGCCATTGACGTTATCGAGGAAGCTACCACCGAAGACATCGAAAAGATGGCCGCTCTTGTCCCCTCGGACAAGCCCTATCTTAAAACCGGCATTCTTGAAATTTGGAAAAATCGTATCCCATGGCTGCTTATGCTTATGGTGTCGGCTACCTTTACGGGACAAATTATTAAAAGCTTCGAATCAGCCCTGGCAGGGAGCGTTATTCTTACCGCTTTTATTCCCATGCTTATGGATACCGGGGGGAACGCCGGCAGTCAGTCTTCTGTCACCATAATACGGGGCATGGCGCTCAATGAAATTTCCATGAAAAATATATTGGTTATTATATGGAAAGAGTTGCGTGTATCCCTGCTTTGCGGTATCGCCCTTGCTGCAGCCAATTTTATAAAAATACTTTTGGTTGATAATTTGATTTTTAAAAACAATATATCCATGACGGTGGCGGCGGTGGTATGTATCACTCTTGTTATGGTGGTGTTTGTTGCAAAAATTATCGGCTCCTCTCTCCCCATACTTGCAAAGCGCTTGGGTTTTGATCCTGCAGTAATGGCATCCCCCTTTATAACCACCATAGTTGACGCAATTTCACTGCTGGTGTATTTTAATATCGCTAAAATAATGATTGAAAATCTCTGAACAGGGGTTACAAAATGATTACATACCTTGAAAATTCAAAACAGTTCCAGCTTGACACAGACAATTCATCCTATGTAATGCAGGTAAGGGACGGATTCCTTCTCCATATCTACTACGGGGAAAGGCTGAATGTAACCGACCATTCCTATATGAGATGGGAACAGGGACGGGCGGCTTTTTCCTGCCGTCTTGAAGGCTGTCAGGGCTTTATCCTTGACGATACCCCCCTGGAATACCCCTGCTTCGGCAGGGGGGACCTCCGTTCCCCCGCTCTTGAGATTATAAACCCCGACGGGACAAATATATGTGATTTAAGATATGTTTCCCATAAGATAATCGGGGGAAAGCCCGGGCTTCCCGGACTTCCCGCCTTTTATGTGGAAGAAGGGGACAGGGCAAGCACCCTCGTTATAACACTGCGTGACAATATAAGTCTTGTCGAATGCGACCTGTATTATACGGTGTTTGAGGATTACAACATAATAAGCCGGCATACCGTTATCCGCAACTGCGGGGAAAAACCCTGCCATATCAAGGCGGCCGCTTCCGCCTGTGTGGATTTCGACCATATGGCTTTTGAGGTTATTTCCAACTACGGCACCCACTGCCGGGAGAGGATGATCGAACGGTTCAGGCTTAACCACGGCAAGTTCGAGCTTGCCAGCCGCCGGGGGTCGTCGGGGCACGTCCATAACCCCTTTTTGATTCTTGCCTCCCCCACCGCCGACGAAGACCACGGGGAATTTTACGGGGTTTTGCTGGTGTATTCCGGCTCCCACGCCATAACCGCGGAAGGCACCCAGTACAACGCCTGCCGGCTGCTGGCGGGGCTTAATCCCGACGGCTTTTCCTGGAAGCTGGAACAAAACGGGGAATTTACCACCCCCGAAGCGGTACTTTGTTACACCGATAAAGGGCTGACCTCCCTTTCCCATATATATAATAAGGCAATAAACGACAGGCTGATACGGGGAAAATATAAAAACGCCCGCCGTCCGGTGCTGCTGAACAGCTGGGAAGCCTGCTATTTTTCCTTTGACGAAGCACGGCTTTTAAAAATCGGCAAATGCGCCGCCGACTTGGGAATCGAGCTTCTGGTTATCGACGACGGCTGGTTCGGTAAGCGGAACACCGACAACTGCTCCTTAGGCGACTGGGTGATAGACCGAAAAAAGCTTCCCAACGGCTTAGACAATATTTATAAAATGCTTAAGGAAAACAACTGCGGCCTGGGTATCTGGTTCGAACCCGAAATGGTTTCCCCCGATTCCGACCTTTACAGAGCCCACCCCGACTGGTGTCTGCATATAGAAAACCGCCCCCGTTCGGAAGGAAGGCATCAGCTGATGCTTAACCTTTCAAGGCCGGAGGTGTGCGATTATCTTTATGATTCGATTGCCAAAATACTTGATTCGGGTATGATTTCCTACGTAAAATGGGACTTCAACCGCAATATGGCGGAAGTAGGGAGCGAGGTTCTCCCCCCCGACCGTCAGGGAGAGGTAAGCCACCGGTATTATTTAGGGCTTTATTCCCTCCTTGAAAGGCTGACACAGTCCTTCCCCGAGGTGCTGTTTGAATCCTGTTCCGGCGGGGGCGGCAGGTTTGACGCGGGAATGCTGTACTATATGCCCCAGACCTGGACCAGCGACAATTCGGACGCCATCGAAAGGCTTAAAATCCAGTACGGCACCTCTTTGGTTTACCCCATGTCCGCAATTTCCGCCCATGTTTCTGCTTCCCCCAACCATCAGACCGCCCATGTCACCGACTTTGCAACCCGCTTTACCGTAGCCTTTACCGGCTCCTTCGGGTATGAACTTGACCCCACCTCCCTTTCGGAAGAGGAAAAGCTACTGGTGGCAAAATCCGCGGAACTTTATAAAAAATACGGGTATGTTCTGGTGACGGGGGATTACTACCGGCTTAAGACCAATTATGAGGAAGACTGCGCCGCCTGGTGCGCCGTTTCACAGGACAGGGCGGTGTGTGTTGCCGGGTATGTCAACACCCATGTGAGGTTGTACGATAAAAACCAGCATATAAGGCTAAAGGGGCTGGATAAGGATACCGCCTACAAGGACATCTTCACCGGTCAGACCTATTCGGGCGCCCAGCTTATGGGGTTCGGCCTTCCGGTCAAAATCACCCTTGAATACAGAAGCCAGATGTGGATACTTGAAAAAGCATAAGAAAAACGGGCGGTTTGCCCGTTTTTTGTCGTATTATGTAGATTTTTATACTTTACTTAAATTATCCACAGCCGTCCAGGTGTTTATGTCATCAAGCAAAACGCATTTCGCGCCTCCCTTTACAACCTCTTTCCCCCGGCTTTCGGTTTGAATTATTTTATAGGTTTTCTTTTTCGCAAAGGCGGGGATGGCAGGACCTTCCGGCCAGTAGGTTTTCGCCTTTTCCGTAAAAGAAACCCGGTCGCCGGTCTTAAGTTCGCCCTTTGCCGGTTCGCCTTTTGTCCTCCTGGAATAATCAACATAGCAGACATTCAGATCCACCCTGCCGTAAATCCCCGGAACACTGCCGGAACTTGTCCACTGGAACATGGTCATTCCCGGAATATCCGGCTTGGGAAGGGGCGAAGGCTCCTTATAATATCTTGCGAACCAGATGTCAATGTCTTTAAGCCGGGAAAGGTTAAAGCAGTTTTTGTAGAAATCCCCGTTGGTGTACAGCATGGGGATAAAGCCCTCCGCTTTTACCTTTTCGCAAAACAGCTTTACAAAGGATGTGTTTTCCCTCTTCGACAGCTTTCTGTACCTTTCCCCCTCCATATCAACGGCGCAGGGATAACTGATAAAATCAGGATGTTTCTTTAGGGTTTTCAGGAAAAAATTTATTTCCTCCTCAATCTTTTTCAAGGATGTGCCCGTAAGAAAATGATATGCGCCGCAAAAAATTCCCTGCTTTGCGGCGCCTTTTACATATTCGCTGAATTTGTTGTCCCCGAAGGGGCCCGAATCCGGGTCGGAAAGCTTGGAACCCTGGCTTGCCTTGCACATGGCAAAGGAAATGCCGGAATCCTTTACCTTTTTCCAGTCGATTTCCCCGGTGCGGTGATAAACGTCGATACCGTTTCTGATTATATCCGTCATAATGCTACCTACCTTTCACCTTAATTATAAGGCTTAAGGAGAAGCATTTCATCCGGTGTTTTTACGGCGGTTTTTGTTATTTCTGTACAAAGGCCAAATAGCGGTTGACTATATCCCTTTCGCACTCGGCGGTTACAACCACCCCGTCGGAAGTGTATTCGGTGTGCTTAACCACCGCATTCCGGTAAAGCGTATTTACTTCGGAAACCCTGGAATGGGGGAAGAAAAAGGTTATAAGCTTTTTATTCCCCGCTAAAACCGCTTTGATTTTATTAAGCAGTCCGTCAACCCCTTCCCCGGTGGAGGCGGAAATCAGTATTCCCTCCGAGGGAATAAGGTGGGTTTCGATGGCTTTATCCGCCTTGTTGTAGCACCAGATAACCTCTATTCCCCCGCCGGAAAGCTCGTTTATAAGCTGTTCGGTGACTTTACGCTTACGGGTGCGTTCGGAATCGGGCTCGGAGGAATCCACCAGGCAGACGATAATGTCGGCATACTTGATTTCCTCAAGGGTTGACTTGAAGGCCTTGACAAGATGGGTGGGGAGCCGGTCTATAAATCCCACCGTATCGGTTAGCAAAATATCCTCCCCGTCGGGCAGGGACAGCTTTCTGGTGGTGGGGTCAAGGGTGGCAAAGAGTTTGTCCTCGGTTAGCACCCCTGCGCCGGTGAGGTAATTTAGCAGAGTCGACTTGCCTGCGTTGGTATAGCCGGCTATGGCAACTGTTTTAATCTTGTTCTTTTCCCTTACCCCCCGCTTGACGCTTCGGGTGCGTTCAAGTTCCAAGAGTCGCTGGTTAAGGGATGCGATACGCCGTTTTATATGGCGGCGGTCGGTTTCAAGCTGGGATTCGCCGGGGCCCCTGGTGCCGATACCCCCACCGAGACGGGACATTTCTTTGCCATGCCCCACAATCCGGGGTGCAGTGTATTTAAGGCAGGCGATTTCCACCTGAAGCTTGCCTTCCCCGGTGGTGGCATGGAGGGCGAAAATGTCAAGGATAAGCATCGTCCGGTCGATAACCCGGACATCAAGGGCGTCCTCAAGGTTCTTTATCTGGGAAGGGGTAAGCTCATTGTCAACCACCGCAAGGTTTACTGTACCGTCGTTTTTGATAAAATCGGCAATTTCGGCGGCCTTTCCCTTACCGATATAGGTGGCGGGGTCGGGGTATTCCCTTGACTGGATAACCCGTAGTACCGTTTCCCCCCCGGCGGTTTCAAGGAGCTTTTCAAGCTCGTCAAGGGAAATTTCCGAAAACTCCTCGGTAATCTCCTGCGTTTTAAGGGAAATAAGCACCGCCCGTGCCTTCTCCCCCGTCTGATTACTCATCAATATATTACTTTCAGGCATAAATTCTCCTATCATAAATCTCAAATATATTATCCGTAAAATCCGTTCCTTATATGGCAAAACGCAGTTTTGCCATTACAAACAAAAACCCGTTTTTTAAGCGGGTCTCCCGCTTAAAAAACACCTTCACAGGCGCACTGTGTGCGCCCCGCGGGTGGAGGGGAGGAGGGAAAGCTTTGCTTTCCCGACGGGGATAAACCCGCGCAATCCCCCGTATTTGCGGTTGGGAAACGAAGTTTCGCAACCGCCCTAAAAGGCGGGGATAAACCCGCGCAATCCCCCGTATTTGCGGTTGGGAAACGAAGTTTCGCAACCGCCCTAAAAGGCGGGGATAAACCCTCGTACCCTCTCCGTTAAACGGCGTTTGGAAAACGCAGTTTTACAAACGCCCTAAAAAAAATTCACGACTGTTTCAACGAAACAGCCGTGTCAGGATTTTTCCATTATTCGAGGTTGAATCTCTTCTTAAACTTGTCAACACGTCCACCGGCATCTACGAATTTCTGTTTTCCGGTGAAAAAGGGATGGCATTTGGAGCATATATCAACCTTAACGGAATCTTTGCAGGAATATGTTTTATATTCTTCGCCGCAAGCACACCTGATTACTGTTTCCTTGTATTCAGGATGAATGTTTGATTTCATTTTATATATCCCTCTCTTTCTGCTCTGTATTTTCACGCAAAGTGCAGTATAACATATAAAAAACACAATTGCAAGAGTTTTTTTATATTTTATTTTGTATCTTTTTGTTTTTTATTGTTTTTTGTATTAAAACTGATTTTCGTCCTGGGATGCTAACTTGGCAGCCCGGTCGGCGGTTATAAGGGCGTCAACCATTTCCCCCATTCTTCCGTTCACGAAGGAATCAAGGGAGTATATGGTAAGCCCTATGCGGTGGTCGGTAACCCTCCCCTGAGGGTAGTTGTAGGTGCGTATGCGTTCGCTTCTGTCGCCGGTGCCCACCTGGCTTTTCCGCTGGTTTGCCAGTTCCGCTTCCTTCTTCTGCCGTTCCAGCTCCGCAAGGCGGGACTTCATAATCTTTAACGCCCTTTCCTTGTTTTTAAGCTGGCTGCGTTCGTCCTGACAGTCGACTTCCGTCCCGGTGGGGATATGGATTATCCGGATTGCCGACTCGGTTTTATTCACGTGCTGACCGCCGGCGCCGGTGGAACGGTGGGTGGTTATTTCCAGTTCCTCCATATTAAGCTCGAATTCGCTGTCATCCACTTCGGGGAGCACCGCCACCGTGGCGGTGGAGGTCTGTATCCGCCCCTGGGATTCGGTTTCGGGCACCCGCTGTACCCGGTGGACGCCGGATTCAAACTTAAAGCGGGAATAGGCACCCTCCCCGGTTACCATGAAGGAAACCTCCTTAAAGCCCCCCAGTTCGGTTTCGTTGGTATACAAAAGCTCGCACTTAAAGCCGCATTCCTCTGCATACATATTGTACATACGGTAAAGGACCCCGGCAAACAATGCCGCCTCCTCCCCGCCGGCTCCGGCGCGGATTTCGATTATTACGTTCTTGTCGTCGTTGGGGTCGGTGGGCAGCAGCATGATGCGTAATGTATCGGTGGCCTTTTCCACATCCTTTTCGGCCTTTTCGATTTGCTCTTTCGCCAGTTCCCGCATTTCCGGGTCGTCGGTGGAATCAAGGATTTCCCTGCCTTCCCCGATATCCGCCTTCGCCTTCTTGTAAAGACGGTATTCTTCCACTATAGGAGTCGTTTTTTTGTACTCCTTCATAAGGGCGGCGTACTGCTGTATATCCCCTATAACCTTAGGGTCGGAAATCTTCTCTTCGATTTCAATTAGTTTTTTTTCGATTTGTTCAAGCTTTTCAAACATATGACGGTGGGACCTCTCGTATATATTTACTGAATAGGCGATTGCGAAACGGTGTTTCGCTATCGCGGGCAACAGGGGATTTGCGCGGGGCGCACGAGTGCGCCTGTGAAGGTGTTTTTCAACCGGGGAACCCGGCTGAAAAACGGAGATTTGATTTTATAAATTAATATAAATGAATGGTATCGGTATTGATATAAAAATATTCTAAATGTTTATATATAAGAATGGGAAAGGTATGGTGGGTATGAAAAACAACGATTATCCTCCTGAGGGGATGCAAATAGGTACTATGCGGGTGAGGGAGTACTGCCGGTCTTATGCCACCCTGGAAAAAGCCCTGGAAAACGGGGTGATTCTCGAAGGCAAGGCCATAAGGTGCGACGAAAACCATAATCTCCATGTCCGTCTTCCCGGCGGTATAACCGGGATTATTCCCTACTCCGAATGCACCGACGACAACGTGCGGGAAGGTTCGCGGGAAATCGCCGTAATTTCCCGGGTGGGGAAAACCGTCTGCTTTAAGGTGGCGGAAATTAACTGCGATACGGTTACGCTTTCCCGGAAAGCCGCCCAGCGGGAATGTATGGACAACTGTATTTCCTTTTACGAACCCGGGGATATAATCGATGCGGTGGTAACCCACATGGAACCCTTCGGCGCTTTCTGTGACGTGGGCTGCGGGATTGTGTCCCTGCTCCCCATCGACGCCATGTCGGTGTCCCGCATTTCCCATCCCAAAGACAGGTTTTACACCGGTCAGAAAATAAAAGCGGTGGTTAAAACCTCCTGCGACTGCGACGGGCGGATTTCCCTTTCCCACAAGGAACTGTTGGGGACCTGGGAGGAAAACGCCCTGAAGTTCCCTGCAGGGCAGGCGGTAACCGGCATTGTCCGCAGCATTGAGAAATACGGCATTTTCGTTGAGCTTTCCCCCAACCTTGCCGGGCTTGCCGAATACCGGGAAGGCCTTGAGGCGGGGGACTGGGTTTCGGTTTACATTAAAAGCGTTATACCCCAGAAAATGAAGGTTAAGCTGGTCATTATAGATAAAGCCGAACGGGAAAAGCCGGATTTCACCTATGAGTATTATTATACTTCCGGGAGGCTGTGCCGGTGGCGGTATTCCCCGGAAGTCTCCCCCAAAGTGGTGGAAACGGTGTTTCAGAATACAAAATCAAACTGGATTCCGTAAATGTCCACCGTATCCCCTTCCTCAATCCCTTCCTTTTCAAGCAGATCGATAACCCCTGTGTTCTTAAGCATCCTCTGGAAATAGGCAAGGGACTGCCGGTCGTCGAAGTTGATGTCGCCGCAGAGTCGTTTGAGATCTCCGCCGGTAACACAGAAAATGCCGTTTTCCTTTTTGACGGCAATTTCCTCCTCTTTTCCTTCATCGAAATATTCCCTCTGATACACCGGAGGGGGAGGAAGGCAGGAAACGTCAAGGGCTATCCTTTCAAGCAGTTCGTTTAGGCCTTCGCCGTATTCGGCGGAGATAATAAAAACGGGCTGCTTTCTTTGTGAGGCGTATTCTTTTATTTTATTAAGCGTTGTTTCATCGTAACCCAAATCCGCTTTGTTGGCGGCGAGAATCTGGGGACGGGATGCCAGTTCTGTTGAATATTTTTCAAGCTCGGCGTTTATGGTGATAATGTCCCCCAGGGGGTCAGGTCTTTCGGAACCGGAAATGTCAAACACATGCACCAAAAGCCGGCAGCGTTCGATATGGCGTAAAAATTCATGCCCCAAGCCCTTGCCCTCGGAAGCCCCCTCCACCAGTCCGGGGATATCCGCCAGCACAAAGGTTTGCGCAAAGGCGGAAATAACCCCTAAATTCGGGGAAAGGGTGGTGAAATGGTAGGATGCGATTTTCGGGCGGGCGGAGGTCACCATTGAAAGGAGGGTGGATTTTCCCACGTTGGGATAGCCGATAAGCCCCACGTCGGCAAGCATTTTAAGTTCAAGGGTAAGGTTATATTCCTCCCCTTCCCTTCCCGACTTGGCAAAGCGGGGAGCCTGTCTTGTAGAGGTGGCAAAGCGGGCGTTACCCCAGCCGCCCTTCCCTCCGGCGGCGGCGATAAAATCCTTTCCGTCGGACATATCGTGGATAATCTTACCGGTTTCCTTATGCCTTAAAATCGTCCCTGTCGGGACTTTCAGGATAAGGTCGGGGGCGGATTTGCCGTGGCATTTCTTTCCCAGTCCGTTTTCCCCGTTTGCGGCGACAAACTTGCGGCGGTTTTTATAGGCGAACAGGGTGTTCATGCTGTCGTCCACCGAAAACACCACGTTTCCCCCTCTGCCGCCGTCCCCCCCGTCGGGACCTCCCTTAGGCATATATTTTTCCCTTAAAAAGGACACGGCGCCGTTGCCGCCCTTGCCGGCTTTGATGTAAATATCCGTTTTGTCTATGAACATGTTTATCCCCCCTTTGAATTAGTTTAAAACGGCATGAAAAAAGAGCATACCAATCCCTTGGCATACTCTTATCGATAGCAAAGCTATTTTGAAATGACGCTGACTTTCTTTCTGCCGTTGGCGGCGGGAGCGTACTTCACAACCCCGTCGATAAGGGCAAAAAGGGTATCGTCCGAGCCTATGCCTACGTTTTCGCCCGGATGTATATGGGTGCCTCTCTGGCGGTAGATTATGTTGCCGGCGATGACATACTGGCCGTCTGCCTTTTTGGCGCCAAGACGCTTAGACTGGCTGTCCCTGCCGTTTTTGGTTGAGCCCACGCCCTTTTTATGGGCGAAGAACTGTAATGACAATTTAAGCATTTTAATTGACTCCTTTATGGTATTCCCGCTTTTCCACCCTTATGTGCTTGGGATATTCCTTTGCCAATTCCAAAACCTCGCGGTAAAGGCCGGAAAGTAAATTTTCGGTTATCCGGGTGGTATCCTTCGTTAATAACAGGGCTTTCGGGATATTTTCGTCTGTTTCAAAGGTGTGTCTTACACCCGACGATTCCATGACGGTGGCAACAAGGCTTGTCATGGCGGACAGGGCGGCGCACAGTATGTCGTTTCCCGAACCTGCGAAACCCGAATGTCCGGTTATTTCAAACCCCGATAAATTCCCGCTTTTTGTGAAAAAGGTAACGGAGGTCATAATCTTACTTGCTGATTGAAAGTATCTGCAGCTTGGTATAGGGCTGTCTGTGTCCTATATGCTTTTTTTCGTTTTTCTTGGACTTATAACGGATTATGTCTATCTTTTTGTCTTTTCCCTGCTTAACCACGGTGGCTTCGCATTTATAATCCGTATAGGGCGAACCGACTACAGTGTTTTCGTCGTCGGAAAACAATAGCACCTTGTCAAGTATAACGGTGTCGCCTTCATTGACGTCAAGCTTTTCGACGAATATAATATCGCCTCCGCTGACTTTGTACTGTTTTCCGCCCGTTTCGATAATTGCGTACACGAAATGGACCTTCCTTCCGTTTAAGACTCGCTGTCAGTCAAGGCAGGGTTTAACCCTTTTAACAAGCCCCGGACAAGCGGCAAACGATATTGTAACATACAGATTTAACGTTGTCAACTGTTATTTTCAAGAATTATGCTATTTTTCCGTCTTTACGGTCTTTTCGAGCACCACCGCGATGGGGGGAGTCACAACGACGGTGGTTGCCACCTCCACCAGGAAGTTCACACCGGCAATTATTATAAACAGCAGGTACAAAGCGCTTGCCCCTTCCGCCGCGGCAAACTCTTTCATCTGGGGGTTGAACAATGTGGCATAAATAAGCAAAAACAAACCTGTATTGAAAACAGGCGCCAATACCGATGCCGCAAAGGCTTTTATATACATATTCTTAATAACCTTGGTGAGTCCTCTGAAAACAAGGGCGGTTAAAAAGCCCATAAGAGCCCCCCTCACCACGGTGGCGACAAAAGTATAAAAGGGATTAATGACAAAAAGAGCGTGTCCGGAAGGTTCCAAGCCGGTGGCGCACTGGATAAATACCGTCAGCCCGAAAGCAAAACCCGCAATCGTCCCCGGCACGATACCGAAGAATACCCCCGCCAGCACAATGGGAACAAGGGCAAAGGTCAGATTGAAGCTGCCTATCTTTATCATACCCATAGTCAGGGTAAGAACCACTACGGCTGCTGAAAATATGGCCGTGGCTACCAGCTTATATAATTTTTCATTGTTTACTTTCGTCATTGAAAACCGTCCTTTCCGAAAATAATACTACTATTATAATAGGTAACGGACGGTAAATCAACCGTTATTTTAACGTAATTTCGCTATTTGACAGACTATTCTTGTGAAAATTAACAATTTGTGACGAAATTTTGTCCCTGAAGACGGAGTTTATAGGGTGAACGATGTCCTTGAAAAGCCCGTTTGAAAGCCTGCGGTTGGGCATAACCACAATATAGCCTTCCTCCTTTTTAACCAGCTTTACGTCGTGTAACGCCAGCTCGTTGTCGAAGGTTATTGAATATATCGCCTCAAGGGGTCCTTCGTTGAACAGCTTGCGGAGCTTAATGTCGGTAATTTCCATTCAGTCTGATCTCCTTGTAAAAATGTCAACCTTATTATGGAAAAACCTTAACAAAACTATTCAACATTAACCTTGCTTTTTAAATAAACCATGCTATAATTATCTGAGAAACACAATGATTGATGTTTATTCGTTTTTTATAAATATATCAGACCAGAATACCGGGAGGAAAATGCTTGAAAAACCTTAGCCTTTATAAAAAAATCTATTTCGTGGGTATCGGGGGAATAAGCATGTCCTCCCTTGCCCTTATAATGAGATCCCGCGGCAAGGAGGTTTTGGGCTACGACAGAAGCCCCTCAAAAGAAACCGCCATGCTGGAGCAGAAGGGGGTTGACGTGGTTTACCGGACGGAAAACCCCAAATTAAAGGGAGTTGACCTGGTGGTTTATACCGCCGCAGTCAACACAAGTCACCCCATAATCGTTGAAGCGTTGAAAAAAGGCATAGAGGTGGTGCCGAGGGCAAGCCTTTTGGGAGCTATTACCGCGGACTTCGAAATTTCCATCGGGGTTGCCGGCACCCACGGCAAGTCCACCACCAGCGGCCTTATTTCAAGGATTTTCGACGTTGTTCCCAATCACAACCCCACCTTTGCGGTGGGGGCATATCTCCCCTTTGCAAATGCCTGCTACAAAATCGGGGACGACGGCACCTTTGTTTTCGAAGCGGACGAATACAAGGATTCCTTTCTTTCCTTCCGCCCCACCACCGGGGTTATTCTCAACGTCCACCACGACCATACCGATTATTTCAAAACCATAGACCAGCTTATTTCCTCTTTCAGCAGATACATATCCCATTCCGAAAAGGCAGTTGTAAATAAGGATTGCCCCGATGCCGTAAAGGCGGCGGAGGGTTATACCGGCGAACTGTATTACTTTTCGGCAAAGGAAAAGGCGGACTTTTACGCCAAAAACATAAAACTGACTGACGGCTATGCTGCCTACGATATAGTTTACCCCGGCGGGGAGGCGCAGGTAACCCTTGCCGTTCCCGGGGAACACAATATTTCAAATTCGGTGGCCGCCTTTGCCGCCTGCTACATAAACGGACTTTCCGCTGACGACATAACCAAGGGCATAAGTCAATTTACCGGAGTGGCAAGACGTTTTGAAAAGGTGGGGGAAATAAACGGAGCGACCATAATCAGCGACTACGCCCACCACCCCGACGAAATTTCCGCCTGCCTTAAAACCGCAAAGCTGACAGCCAAAGGGCGGGTTATCACGGTTTTCCAGCCCCATACCTACACAAGACTGGCTTCCATGTTTGACGCCTTTGCCGCATCCCTTTCAAATTCCGATATTGTGGCGGTAACCGACGTGTATTCCGCCAGGGAAATAAACACCTATGGCATAAGCGGAAAGCAGCTCGCGGATAAAATCAACGGATATTTTGTTGAAAACCTCGAAGGTTCGGTTGAATTTATTAAAAGCACCGCCCAAAAGGACGATATGGTTATCCTAATGGGGGCGGGAGATATATATAAAGTGGGAGAAATGCTTAAAAATAACCCTTGACAAATTAAATTCTTTGTTATATACTAAATCGCTATGTTAATTTGCGTACTAATTCGGAGGTGTAAAATAATGGCTAAATGCACATGTTGCGGGAAGGGTGTGTCCTTCGGTCACAATGTTTCCCATTCCAATAGAAAGACCGCAAGAACCTGGAAGCCCAATATAAGAAAAGTCCGCGCCGTTGTAAACGGGAACAACAAGACCGTTGCCGTCTGCTCCCGCTGCTTAAGAAGCGGCAGAGTTTCAAGGGCTATCTAAGTTTAACCCTTTGTAAAAGAACAAAACGAGCCGAAAGGGCTCGTTTTTTCGTTTTCGTCGCTTTGGCTTACAGCCACCACAGAAGGCGTCTGAAAAATCTCCGTGTAACGCCGCAGAGGGGGCAGAAGTCGGGGGATCTGAATCCTCTGTGGCGGTAGCCGCAGTTGCGGCAGATAAAAATGGCTTCGGCAGCCTGCCCGTCGGCGGTATCCATTTCCTCAAGCAGTCTCCGCCCGTCGTTTTCGTGGTTTTTTGAAATATTCATATTCAGAATAAATTTATCGGAAATATCGTCAAAGCCCTCGTTTGAGGCGTCGGAGGCGGCTTTTCTCAGCGCTTCCTGATTAACGGTTTCCCCGTCGATGGCAAAGTTCAGGTTTTGCCGAGTGTTTCCCATCATACCCATTTCGTTAAGCCAGACCCCCGCCTGACCCAACTTTTCGTCGGCAGCCCGGTTGAAGAAATCGGCGGCGTCCCCCATTCCCTCCTGTTCGGCAACCCGGGAGTATAGCATGTACCTGGTATGGGCGTGGGATTCGTCCTCAAAGGTGCGTTTTAAATTGTTTTTGGTTTGTGTATTTTCATATCTGTTCAAATTTATCACTCCATAATAATATTGCCGCACAGGCGGCTTTAAGACATTAAACTTCTGTCTTAACAGTACCATTGTATGCGGCAAAATCATTATTGTCAAAAAATCAGTTATTAGAAAAATAATCGTCGGCAAGCAGAGAAAAAATGCGGATTGTGCGGTATGCCCCCTTTACGAAGAGATGGTCCCGCAATGTGCCTTCGTACTTGAAACCTACCCGTTCCGCCAGCCGTTCGGAGGGAATGTTCCCCACCATAATCCTTGCCTGGACCCGGCGGAGTCCCAGGTAGGCAAAGGCGACCTTAAGCACCGCCTTCAGCGCTTCGGTCATATAGCCCTGTCCCTGATAGGCGGGGTTTAGGACATAGCCGATTTCCCCCCGGTTGTTCCGGGTATCGATGTCGGCAAAGCCGGTGGTGCCGATAAACACCCCGGTGGATTTAAGATTCAACCCCCAATCGGCATAGTTTCCCCGCCGGTATTCCCGCTGAAGATATTCGATATACCCCCGGGTTTCCTCAATGTTTAGGTGAGGCGACCACAGCAGGTATTTCGTTACCTCCGAAAGGGAGGCATAGGCAAACATATCGTTGGCGTTTGCCATTTCTATTTTTTTCAAAATCAGCCTTTCGGTTTCAAGCTGGGGCAGGGAGGAAAAAACCTTTCTGTATTTTGATGAATCCATATCAGTTGTTGTTCAATATCCTTGCAATTTCGCTGTCGGCACCTATAATCAGAACCTTTTCCCCGGTAAGGGAGGTCTGCATTGCTTCAAGCGCCCGTATAAAGGCGTAAAATTCGGCCTTTTCGGGGGTGTTGTAGGTTTCCGCAAGGATGCGCATATATTCCGCTTCCCCTTCGGCCTTGGTTTGTTCCGCCTTCAGCCTGGCGTCGGAAATACGGGTGTTGTAGTCCTTGTCGGCGGCGTTTGTTATAAGGGCGGCGGCGGTTTCCCCTTGGGATCTGTAGAGTTCGGCTATCTGGTTGCGTTCGGAAATCATCCGGTTGTAAACCTCGTTTTCGTTGAATTCCGGAAGATCGAAACGCTTTATCTTAAGATCAATGATTTCAATGCCGTAGGGGAGAACGGCATCCTTGACCAGGGAAAGGATTTCGTTATAGATTTTGTTCCGTTCGGAAGGGTCGTCGGTATTAACCACGTCCTGCTGATTCAGATTGCCGAACTTGGTTTTTATATTGTTGTAGGCAACCGTATCAAGGCGGTTCTGGGCTTCGTAGATGCTTCCCGAAACCTTGGTATGGAAAAGCAGGGGGTCGGTTATTTTCCAAATCAAAAAGGAGTCGGCAATCATCGCGGTTTTGTCCTTAAGATACACCGGGGAAGGGTTAATGTCGTAAAGCTGGGCGGAACGGGGGTATTTTACCACCTTGTCAATAAAGGGGGTTTTAAAGTATAATCCCGCATCGGAGGTAACCTCCACCACCTTTGAAAACCTTACCACCAGGGCGTGCTGGTCCTCCTCCACCACGTAAAACATATCGAACAGCCCGATAATCAATATTACAGCAAGTATCGAAACCAAAGTTAAAATTACTTTTTTCATTTCCTATTCCTCCCCTCAGTCGCCGGTACTGCCCGAACTCTTGCCGTCAAGGGGTAACAGCTTTAGGATGTCCCCGTTGCCGGTGGTGTCGATATACACCGTAATGTCCGGGAAGAAGGTTTCAAGGCATTCGTAATACATTCTGGTTTTGGTGATGTCGGGATATTTGGAATATTCCTCGAACATGGAGTTGAATTTCGCCACTTCCTCATAAGCCTCGTTAATCCTCGCCTGTTTCAGGTATTCGGCGTTTTTGAGGATTGAGTCAATCATGGCGTCGGCTTCCGCCGTCTTTTTGTTTTTATATGCGTTGGCGTTGTTTACCGCGGTTTTGGCCCCGGAATCGGCATTTTTAACGGCGGCAAAGGCCTCGCTGACCGCCGCGGTGGGGGGTTCGCTGTCCTGTATTTTAATATCGACAACGCTTAAGCCGATGTCGTATTCCGCAAGCTCGGCTATGGTCAAATCCATTATACGGGTTTGAATCTGGTCCTTGCTTTCGGTTAGAATGGGGTCGATTTCATAGGAACCGATAACGTTTCTGATCTGGCTCTGAATAAGCATTTTTAGTATGTTTTCCGGGTCGCCGGAGGCATAGACAAACTTTTTGGGGTCGGAAATCCGGTATTCCACGAAAAAGTCCACGTTTACAATGTTGAAGTCGCCGGTTATCATCCGGCATTCGTCATAGACGGAGGTGGTGGAACCGTCGGAATGGGTACGGTAGCCGATTTCGATGGATTTGATTTCGTTGATTTCCACATATTTTACCTTCTGAATCCCGAAGGGGAGCTTGAAGTGCATTCCCGCCTCGTTTATTCCGGTGACCTTACCGAAGGTGGTTACCACCGCCACCTCCTTGTCGCTTACAGTATAGTACATGGTGGAAAACAGGGACACCGCAATTACGGCGATTACTATCCAAAATATCACTTTTGCGGTTTTTTTCTTATTTTTTTTAAAATCAAAGCTGGAAGATTTATACATTTCCTTTCCTCCTTTTCACGCCATTATACAATATCAAGCTTAAAAATACAATGACTTTTTAGGATTTTTAATAGATTTGATTGCCGGTATATATATATTTTATTGTAATGTTCACAAAAAGAGGAAAGGTTAATTACGATTTAAGTATTGACATAAAAGGGTTTATGGTGTATATTAAGAATGTATTTCGTTTAGATTTGGAGGCATTTCCTAATGAAAAAAAGAGTTATATCGGCTGCTTTAATCTGCATAATGCTGCTTGCGCCGTTTATTTTATCCTCCTGCGGCGACCCCCCGCCACCAGAGCCGATTCCGGCAAAGGTTTACACCCTCTACACCATATGCGGAGAAGGCACCACGCAAGAAGCGATAAAAGAAGTCGAGCTGTCGTTAAACCGTATTATTTTTTACCAGCTCGGCGTCAACGTTAAACTTATAATGGTAACCGAAGACGAATATGACGAACTGATTGAAAAAAACCTTGCGGAAGTAAAAGCCTACGAAGAGGCAAAAAAGAAAAAGCCGTCAAAGAACACTTCCGGAGAATCCAACGATTCTGCGGCGGACTCCTCGTCCAATAACGGCAAGAACGAATCTTCCGAAGTCCTGACCGGCGAAGATTACATATCAATGCTTGAAAGGGGCGAAGAATACGTTCTCCAACGCCCCCGCGTTGACATCTTCCTTGTAAAGGGCTATGACAAATATATCGACCTGGTGGGGAAGGAACTCCTTGCCGACCTGACCGAAAAGATTAAAACCGAAGGCAAGCTTATCCAGGACTATGTGTTCCCCTCCTTCATCGAGGCGGCAAAGGTCCCCAACGCCAAGGGAATACGCAAAGTATACGGCATTCCCATGAACAAGGGGATAGGCAAATACGACTACATCGTGTTCGACAAGGAATACCTTGACAAATACGAAGTGGACGCCGACACCATGACCAACCTTTGGGATTTGGAATACTATCTCAAGACAATCGCCGAAAACGAACCCGAGCTTGTCCCCCTGGGAAATATATTCGACGCTCCCGAAGTGGCATATCTGTTTGATGACGGATTTACCTCCTACATAAAGAACGGCACCACGGTGGAAGAAACCTACAAAGACAATTCGGTGCTGGACTACTTCACCCTGATAGCCCGCTACCGCGCCATGGGTTACCTCCAGAACGAAGGGGAAAACAGCAGGTGGGCGGTTAAATTCGTACGGGGCACCTTCGAAGATATCGAAAGGCTGGAAAAGGAAAACAACCACAACTACGACTACGCCATCCATTCCTACCCCGTTGCCACCAACGAGGACCTACTGGAAACATTGTTCTGTGTTTCCACCTATACCGTTGCCGACGAACTCAACGACGTGGTGGAACTGCTTGAATACATCGAATCCAACCCGGCGGCTGCCAACCTGCTTTTACACGGCGTAGCCGGAACCCACTACGAACTTGACGAAAAGAACCAGGTGGTCCGTCTCAGCAACGACTACAACATGGAAGTCAAATACACGGGCAATGCCTTCCTGACATACACCTACAAAGGGGAAAACCCCGACAAATGGGAAAAGCTCAAAGTCCAGAACATCGACTCGTTAAAGACCACGATGCAGTCCGCTTCCCTGGGCTTTGCCTACTACCCGGTGGGAATCAAAAACCCCAACAACAACTCGGAATTAATCTACGAACCCAACTATGTGAACATAATCAAGGAACATACCGCCGCATTTTATCCCGACCTTATAAACGGTACCATCCTGGATGTGGAATGGCAGGATATCGTGGATCTGGTGGGGCCCAAGGTAACCGACGCCCTTACCAAGGATATCAAGACAAGGTATGAAAACGAATTCAACGCCGTTGTCCTTGCCGAAAAGGCGGAAAAATACGCCAAGGGCACAGCATTGTATACCAAAATCGAAGAAGCGGCATATAAAAAGGCTTGGGAGTATTATTATACCACATCCAATAAAAACAATATAAGAAAAAATGTGAAGGCCGCGGAAGCCGCAAAACCCGAAAACGCCGGTCTTTCCGATTCGGAACTTGACGCGCTGGTAAACCAGATATGTACCGATGAATACATGATTCAGCAGATCCAGACCTCATTTTCCAAGCAGATTGAAGAAAAGAAACTGGTAGAAATAAACAAATACATCACCACCCAGACCAATACTGACTTTAATGCTTATAAAGATACAGACGAATACAAAGCCCGTCTTGATGCGGTTCTGAATTCCGAGGAATATCTTGAGGAAATTTTAAACGCCACCGGCGAAAACGTGTTTGAAAGCCATTTTGATTTGTGTCTTGTGGAAATCAACGCCTATCTCCAGGGTTTGATTAAGGAACGGATTGATGCTTTCTTTGTGGAACTGAATGCCGATCTTAAGGATAAATACATCAAATTCCAGAATGAATACATCGCCATGTTCCCCTTCGACGACCCCCAGGCCCGTTCGATACCTGACTACCGCATAGCCATATCCAACGTGGTTGAGGAAGCTAAGAAAGACCGTGTTTCAATGACCAGCGCCTTAAGGACCGAGCTTACCAACATCGTAAGAGCGGAATTAGGCGAAGGCGCGCTTAACGAGGACGTTAACAATACCGTAAAGGAACGCCTTACCGACGCCTGGATTCAGAACGTGGTAATGGAAACCTTTGCATACAACTCCGACCCCAATACCCAGATTAAGGATTCCACCGAGAATTTAAGGGCGATAGTAAACGACTACATTACCTTAGCCATTGTGGAAGACATGTACGACGATGTGATTTTAGGCTCCTTTGAAAAAGCCATCGGCCTTATAAGGACAATTGACGTTGACCTTACCGCCGGCGCGGCAAAGGGCAACGGCGGCAACAACGGAGATACATCGGATGAACCCGGCGACCAGACCAGCGACGATGCTTCCGACGATACATCCGGCGGTTCCGGCGGCAACGGAGACGGCGGCGGCGAAGAAGAACCCTTAGTAGATATCGAAACCGTGGAACTCTACCCCCTCATCTTCAAGAAGAGGATTGAAAAACAGTATTATACCTACAAGCCGCTCCCGACGGTATAATAGGTAGAATATTAAGCCGATTAACGGCGGACGGATATCCGTCCGCCGTTTTATTAGATTAATAGCATATATAGAAAGGAAGAACCCTATGAGCAGAGGATGTCTGTCAGTAATAGTCGCTTTTGTATTGATTTTTGCGTTATTAGGAGGATTGCTTGTTATGGCAATAGATACCGATACTTCAAAGGTTGCTTCTCCTTCACCGGTAAAAATGAAATCCAAGGGTATTTCCCCGGTTACCGGGACCTTTATACAGCCCTGGGTGTATATGAACTACACCGAGGAGCGGTGGGAAATGGAAATCGCAATGTGGAAGGAAATGGGCATCGAATACATAATAATGGGGGACACCTTAAGCTGTACCTGCGAACCCATTCATGACCCCTCCAAATGGACAATAAACGCCTCTTACCCCACCCAGAACCCGGCATATACAAAAGATAGGGATGTTTTAACCCCGCTTTTCGAAAAATTATCCGAAAACGGCATTAAAATATACGTCGGTATAGGCAACGCCCTGAGTTCAACGGGCTGGTCCTATTTCGACCTCAACGCCACGGGTTTCGAAAACGTCTGTACCCTGTTTGCCGACGTGGCGGAGGAGGTTTACAACATCTACTATACCGCCTACCCCGAAACCTTTGCGGGTTTTTACTTTGTGCCGGAAATGTATAATTCCTCAAATTTCGACAATCCCTCCACCCGCGCGTTATATGTAAACAACCTTTCAAAGGGATTTAAAATAGTTTTTGACAGGCTGAATGAGTTAAATGACGATTTGCCCTTTATTTTCTCCCCCTATGTCAATATGTTCGGAGGAAACTGGGTTTCAAAATCCACTGAAAACATAGGGAATTTCTGGAAGGAGCTCCTTGCCGACGCCGGTTTCCGGGACGGGGATATACTGTGTCCCCAGGACAGCGTTGGGGCGGGAGGGAATGACCTTGAAAACCTTGCCGGGGTAACCGCCGCATACCGGTACGCCGTGGACAACTGCGGAAAGGATATTCAGCTTTGGTCCAACTGCGAAATCTTTGAACAGCCAAAAGACAAGTTTTATAATCAATACGACGGCTATAACTACTGGTCAGGCTGTACCGTCGAACGGATGGTAAGGCAGATGCAGATTGTGTCGGAATACGTTGACCGGATATTCCTCTTCGCCGTCCCCCATTACCTTTCCCCCTACAACACAGTTGACGGCTATTATGACGCTTACAAATACTATCTTGAAAACGGGGAACTTGAAACCGTGCCCCCCACTCCCCCCACCAAGTTCAGAACCTCCTACCAGAACAGCGGCGGCAAAAAGACCCTGACGGTTTACTGGTCGGGGATGTACGACAACATAGGTGTTCACCGGGTGAATATCTATAAAGACGGGGAATTCTTTACCTACAGAAATTCCACCAGAAACGAAGGCACTGCCACCGGCGATGCCTACCCCAACAACTTCATTGACTTAGACTATAACCCCGAAAAGGAGGTCACCTATGAATTTGAGGTTATCGACTGTACCGGGAATATAAGCGAAAAGGCAGCCTTCACCGTCGAACCGGGGTCCGTTCCCAATAAAGTAAGGCTGGATAATCCATATACGGGACCGGTTGAGGAGTCCTCCGTAGAGGAATCCTCCGTAGAGGAATCCCGGGAAACAACCGAGGAAGTATCGGAAGAAACTTCAGAGGAAACATCCCGGGAAAATAATAATAAAAAAGGTAAATCCCTCATCAAATGGGTTATCCCTCTGTGTGTGGGGGCGGCGGCGGTTACCGTCGCAGCGGCGTTTATCCTTATTAATCAAAAGCGTAAAAACAGGGAGAATTAGGCATGGCAAAAAAGCTTTTATCCTTAACCCTCGCCCTCTTCGCCCTTGCGGCGGGTCTTTCAAACATATCAAGTCTTGTGTCCCTTGCCGAAAACAAATCCGTAACCTTTGCCGTGGATAACGAAAACGCCGGCCGGGGAGACGGGGAGCTTATTATCTATACCCGTTCTGGGGAACACACCGGCACCAACCAGTGGGGTTATGAGGTGTGCGTCAATTCCGAAGGTATGGTTATATCCACCGGGGGGAACGACAACCTGATTCCCGATGGGGGATTCGTGGTTTCGGGGCATAACTCCATTACCGAAGGGGGAAAGCAGTCGGCAGCCTTCCTGAAAGACAATGTCAGCGTCGGGGATTATATAATCTACAACCGCAGGGTGGCCGTTATAATCGTCACAGATAAAAAAGCCTTCCCCGGTTATGACATCGCAGTCAATTACAACGGGGAAAACCGCCATCGGGGGGAGGAGGAAACCATAATCTACACCGCCGGCGCAACCACCGACACCAATATCTGGGGTTTTGAGGTGTGTGTGGATAAAAACGGTCTGGTGATTTCGGTGGGCGGAAACAATAACTCAATCCCGACCGGGGGATATGTGGTGTCGGGGCATAACACCGCCGGAGCCTATCTTAAGGTACATATCCTGGTGGGAATGACCGCCATCCTCGACAGGGCGGGAAAAACCGTAACCTTTACATATACTCCCTATACCATGTATCTTTCGGATTTGTCCCGCCTTAACGAACTGTATGATTTATACGACCGGAATGCCGAAAACTGCTTGGTGGTGGATTACGAAAAGGCATCTGAAGCTCTTGAAAAGGCCAAAACCGACCTTGAATCGGCCTATTCCGACTTTGAGGAAACCGGGGATTACATGGCCTACTTCGCCTTCAGCGAGGCTTTAGCTTCGGACTTGAATAAAGTTTCCGCCCTGCTTTCGGAAAATATTCCGGTGGAATACCGGGGGGTATGGATAAGACCCGTGGAAACCACCCGCAGCCAGGTGGCGAACACGGTGCAGACCCTTTACGATAAGGGGATAAACACCCTCTGCATCGAAACCATGTACAACGGTTATATGATTATGCCAACGCCCGAAGGTTCCCTCTACGATCAGAACCCCGCCTGGAAGGGCTTTGACATGCTTCAGGCCTTTATAGAGGAATGTCATTCGAGGCAGATGGAATTACACCTCTGGCTGCCGGTGTTTTATACCGGTCACACCAACACAAAGGGGAACACCCTGTACGACAAAAAGCCGGAATGGCGTTTGGAAGACCGGAACGGAAACACCGTCTCAGACGACACCTTTCTGTTTGTAAACCCCTGCAACAGCGAGGTTCAGGATTTCCTTATAGAAACCTACAAATACATAGTCACCACCTATGACATCGACGGCCTTCAGCTTGATTATATAAGGTTCCCCAACTCCGAATGGGGGTTTAACAAAGAAATTGTAGATGGCTTTAAAGCAAAAACCGGTATAACAGTAACCGGTTATGACCCTTCCGCAAGCTGGTGGAAAAGCTTCTGCGAATACCGGGCGTCCTTTGTCACCCAGTTCGTGGGAAAGGTAAGAAATCTGATTGACGACTTTGCCCCCGGGGTTATATTGTCGGCGGACGTGTTCCCGGACGTTTCCACCTCTGTGACCGGCGTGTGTCAGGATTACGCAACCTGGATAAGAAACGGCTGGCTTGACCTGGTTTTCCCCATGGCATACGGCGCGGGAAGTCCCGAAGCCTACTTGCCGAAGTTAAAGCAGAACAATCTTGACCCCGCCATCGCCTGCGGTCTGGGACCCTTTGAACAAAGCGTGGACGATTTTGTTTATGTCAATCAGGTGAGATACTGCCGGTTTTACGGCTGTCTTGGCCAGATTGCCTTTGAAAGCAATGCCTACATAAATAAAGATATAGGCAAAGCCTGTATTGAAGGTCCTTATGCCGAAAGGGCGGCCACTCCCTCCTGGGACAAAATACAGTCCCTTGCCGGATACGCCGGTTTTATAAAGCAGCGGATTAACGAAACCTGCCTGTATTTAGGCTATATGGACGAAGCGAAGGCAGCTTTCCTTACCGGTAAGATTGACGATGCGATATCGAAGTTTGAAACCCAGAGCCAAAAGGCAATTGAGGATTTGATAACGGAATTTAACATGATAGACAATCCCTACGCTAAAAAAGCCCTGCTTGCCGACGGGGAATATCTTAAAAAAATAAACGCCCTGCCGGAAAAGGTTACGTTTTCAACCCTTCCGGGGGACGCCAACTGCGACGGCAGACTGAACGTGGCGGACTACATTTATGTAAGGCTGCATATTTTGGGAATCCACTCCCTTGAAGGTCAGGGGCTTTCAAACGCCGACATTGATTCCAACGGCAAAATAAACGTTACGGATTATATCATCATAAGGTTAAAACTGCTGGGGATAATATAAAATGAAATCCGCCTTCGGCGGGATATAATAACGGGCGGGTAAAACCCGCCTGTTTAATTGCCTAATTTGGAAGCATAAATCTCCCTTGCGGAAAATACTTTTTTAATGTACCTTTCGGTTTCCCCGAAGGGTATTTTTATTAGTGTTACCCCGTCCGGGGAATAGTTTTCGTCCTTAAGCCACAGCTTGACGTTTCTTATCCCCGCGTTATAGGCGGCCACCGCCGTTTCCCAGTTGTTAAATTGACGGTAGAGATATGCCAGATAATAGGTGCCGAAATTTATGTTTGTACCCGGGTTGCATAAATCATATTCGTCAATGCCTAATTTTTGGGCGATTTCCCCGGCGGTGGAGGGCATAAGCTGCATTAACCCCACCGCGCCGACGGAGGAAACGGCGTCCGGGTCATAGCCGCTTTCCGCATTGATTACCGCGCAGACAAGGTCGGCGGGCACCGAATGGATATCGGCAAAATGAACTATTTCCTCCCTGTACCTTAACGGGTAATCCGCAACGAAAAACAGCTGATAAACCGCAAGGGCTCCCAGGACAAGGGATAAAATCAAGGAAAACCCGATGATAAGCCGCTTTTTCACGCCTTCCCCCTTATTTTGTCAAAGATATCCTTAGCCTTTGCCTCAAGTTCGCTGACCGTTGAATTGTTTTCGATAATAAAACGGCAGTTTTCCTTAATAAAGTCTTGGCTTTTCTGCTTTTCCAGCCGTTTTTTGGCGGCCGCGGCGTCTATACCGTCCCGGACTGCAACCCGGTTTATTGAGTCGGTTTCATTTGCGACAACGCCGATAATCACGTCGCATTCCCTGTCGAACCCCGATTCAAACAGCATGGGGGCGTCAACCACGACAATTTCCGCTCCCTTTACCTTCGCCTCTTTTATTTCCCGCCTTACCCTTTCAAGGATATGCCTATGGGTTATTTCGTTTAGCTTATCATACAGAATGCCGTCGCCAAGTGCGATTTCCCCGAGCCTTTTCCGGTTCAGGCTGCCGTCGGGGTTTAATATCCCTTTCCCGAAACAGCTTACCAGCTCATTTAGGCAGGGGGAGTCGGGTATACACACTTCCCTGCTGGTTTTGTCGGTGTCGATATATTCCGCCCCGAGGGATTTATAAAAGTACCCTACCGTGGACTTCCCGCTTCCTGTCCTGCCGGTCAAACCTATTACAATCATTCAAGCACCCTCATTATGTCAGATTCGGTTATTGCGCCCTCCCGTATTATCTTCAGGCCATTTTCAACCGAAATTATGGTGGAGGCAATCCCGCTTCCGGTCCTGCCGCAGTCAAGAATGGCATCAACCCTGCCGAAAAGATATTCCTTAACCTTTTCCCCGTCGGTGGGGGGAGGAAAATCCGAAAGATTTGCGGAGGTGGCGGCAATGGGAACCCCCGCCTCCCTGAAAAGATTTATTGCAACTTGATTTGACGGAAATCTTAACCCCACCGTAGTGCCCCCGGCGGACACAATCTTGCCTATACAGTCCTTCTTTTTGGCGATAACCGTCAGGGGACCGGGGGTAAAGCGAGTTATCAGCTTTCTTTCGATATCGGTAAGATAAGCGATCTCCTCCGCCTGATTAACGGAATAAAGGTGGCAGAGCAGGGGTTTGTCGGGGTTTCTGTTTTTGGCTTTGTAGATGTTTGCGCAGGATATTTCGTCAAAGGCGTTAGCGCCTAAGCCGTACACCGTTTCGGTGGGGAAGGCAACCAACCCCCCCCGCCGGATAATTTCCCCGCATATCTTTATATATTCGATATCCCTTTGACTTCCGTCAAGATAATATATTTTGGTTTGCATTGTATTACTCCGCCCTTTTGGTTTCCGGCCCCATTATAACACTATTTTTATTGTTTTCCAATAGTTTTTATAAAAATCTATTGCCTATTTTATTATGGAATGATATAATATTACGATTAAGTAAAATTCTATAATAACTTAAAGATATAATATTCGATTAAATGATGAGGATATGATTTATGCCCATTAAAATACCCCAGTCCCTGCCGGCGGCGGAAATTCTTGAAAACGAAAATATATTCATAATGGACGAGCAGAGGGCGGTAACCCAGGACATAAGACCTTTGAAGATCGGCATTTTGAATCTAATGCCCACCAAAGAGGTTACCGAAACCCAGCTTTTACGCCTGCTTTCCAACACGCCGTTGCAGATAGACGTTCAGCTTTTAACCACCGCCACCTATCAGTCAAAGCACACCGACGCTCACCATCTCAGTTCCTTTTATAAAACCTTCGACGAAGTAAAAAATAAGAAATTCGACGGTCTTATAATAACCGGCGCTCCCGTGGAACGCCTGGAATTCGACGATATCCATTACTGGGAAGAGCTCTGCGGTATAATGGACTGGGCTAATCAAAACGTCTTTTCCACCCTTTATGTCTGCTGGGGCGCCTTTGCGGGGTTATATTACAACTGCAATATTAAAAAACGCCCCCTTGAAAAGAAAATAAGCGGTATCTTCCGCCACCGCACCCTTATTCCTTCCGACCCCCTTTTACGGGGATTCGACGAGGTGTTCACCGCCCCCCATTCCAGATATTCCTATGTGGCAAGGGAGGATATCGAGAAAAATGAAAAATTGAAACTCCTTGCCGTATCCGACGAAGCGGGGGTTTACCTTGCGGCGTCAAAAAATTTCAGGCAGGTTTATGTTACGGGACACCCGGAATACGACGCCGAAACGCTGAAGCTGGAATACGAACGGGACATAAATAAAGGCTTAAACCCGGACAAGCCGGTAAACTACTTCCCCGGCGACGACGAAACCGGGGCGCCCGTCAACACCTGGCGGTCCCACGCCCACTTGCTTTATTCCAACTGGCTTAACTATTACGTTTATCAGATTACGCCTTATGATATTGAGGAGATTGGCAAATAGCCTATGGAAAGAAGATTTCTTCCGGAATTCAAAAACGCCAAGCTGGATGTATTCCACTATGACGCCGTCGTGGTGGGGGCGGGTATCGCCGGGCTTTACGCCGCCCTTCATATATCCCCCGAATATAAAGTGGCGGTTATCGCCAAAGCCCATATCGAAGACAGCAACTCCTACCTTGCCCAGGGGGGGATTGCGGCGGTCACCACAAGGGACGATACCTATATCGCCCATATCGAGGACACCTTAAAGGCCGGCGCGGGACTCTGCGACCGTAAGGCGGTGGAGGTGCTGGTGGAGGAGGGCCCTTCCGACATCGAACAGCTTATAAAGATGGCTGTCCCCTTTGATATAAACGCCGACGGCGACCTGCTTATTACAAGGGAGGGGGGACATACCCGCAGGCGTATTCTCCACTGCGGCGGCGACGCCACCGGGCGGGAAACCACCAAGCAGCTGGGAATGATTGCGCTGCAGCGGGAAAACCTTGACTTTCATTTCAACACTTATCTGGTAGATATACTTACCGAAGACGAAAGGGTTTTCGGTGTCCTCATAATGAAGGACGGGGTTTATTCGGTAATCCGTTCGAACCACATTATCATCGCCACCGGCGGAATAGGCCAGTGCTATGATTACACCACCAATCCCGCGGGGGCTGTGGGTGACGGGATTGCCGCCTGCCATCGGGCGGGGGCGGTTATACAGGATATGGAATTTGTCCAGTTCCACCCCACCACCCTTATTTCCGAGGGGAAAACCGAAAGGCTGTTTCTGATATCCGAGGCGGTCCGGGGAGAAGGGGGAATACTCCGCAATTCCAAAGGGGAAGCCTTTATGAAGGACAAGCACGAGATGGCCGACCTTGCCCCAAGGGATATCGTGACCCGGGAAATCATTAAGGAATTAAAGCGTACCGGGGACGAGTTTGCCTATCTTGACTGCACCTCTATGAAAAAGGATTTTTTCATCTCCCGCTTTCCCACCATTTATCACGAATGTCTGACAAGGGGTATAAACATACCCGACGACTTTATTCCCGTCCGTCCCGCCCAGCATTATCTTATGGGGGGGGTTAAGACCGACCTTGACGGCCAGACAAATATAAAGGGATTATACTGCTGCGGCGAATGCGCCAGAACGGGTATTCACGGGGCGAACCGCCTTGCCTCCAATTCCCTGCTGGAATGCCTTGTCTTCGGCAGACGGGCGGCAAGCCATATAAACAATAATTTCACTCCGCCGGAAGGCAGGAAAAACCATTATAAAATAAACACTCCGGCTTATACAATAATTATTCCCGACGAAGAACTGAAGTCCTACCAAAGGCATATAAAGCATATTCTGCAAAGCTGCGCGGGAGCAGAAAGGCGGATTCCGGAACTAAAGTACGCCATAGACGAACTCAAAGGAATAAAGCAGGTCTTTGACAATGGGGTTATTTCAACCCCCATGGGATTCAGGGTGTACAATATGCTTACCATAGGGCTGCTTATCACCGAAAGCGCTTATAACCGGCGGGAAAGCGTGGGCGCCCACTATATTCTGGAGGAATGAAAATGAGGATTTTCGACGAAATTATTATAGGCTCCCTTAAAGAGGATGCCCCCAACGGGGATATAACCACCGAATACACCGTACCGGAGGGTACCGTGGTTTCGGGGGAGTTTATTTCCAAAGGCGACGGGGTTATCTGCGGGCTTGGAATAATTTCCCGCACCTTTGAGCTTATAGGGGGAAATGTCGAAGTTAATTTATATTTCAAGGACGGGGACGAGGTTAAAAAAGGGGATGTCATAGCCGCCATTAAAGGCGATGCCAAAACTATCCTCATTGGGGAAAGGACCGTATTAAATCTTATCCAGCGGGCATCGGGGATTGCCACCATGACGAAAAATGCCTCAGATCAGGTTAAGGGCTATAAAGCCAAAATTACCGACACCAGAAAGACAATGCCGCTGCTTCGGGTCCTTGACAAGTATGCCGTCAGGGTGGGGGGAGGATATAACCACCGCTTTTCCCTTTCCGACGGGGTGCTTATCAAGGATAACCACATAAAGGCGGCGGGCTCCGTCACCGATGCGGTAATCCGGGCGAAAGCAAAGGTCCCCCACACAATAAAGGTGGAGGTGGAGGCGGAAAACCTTGATATGCTTAGGGAGGCCATGTCCGCCGGAGCCGATATTGTAATGTTGGACAACATGACAAACGGGGAAATGAAAAAGGCGGCGGAAATCGCCGCCGGCAGGGTACTGCTCGAAGCTTCCGGCAATATGGGGGATAAAAACCTTGTCGATGTGGCTAAAACCGGGGTGGATATAATATCCATCGGCGCTCTTACCCATTCGGTCAAAGTATTGGATATAAGTTTAAAGCTGAGATAAAAATTTGATTTTCAAAGCAATCGAAAATAGCCCCCCTTGTGCAAAGGGAGGTGTCACAGCGAAGCTGTGACGGAGGATTGTTCAATCTTGCTGTATTGAACACAACCGCCGCAAATGCGGCGCTACCCCTCATCCGTCAGCCTGCGGCTGACACCTTCCCCTCAAGGGGAAGGCTTTTTTACCTCCACCTTCACCTTCAATATAAAGTAAATATATAACTTTAATGTTAGGGGCGGATAATATATCCGCCCCTATGTTTGTTATTGATTCAAGTACCACTGGGTGTTCAGCCAGTCCACTCTCTTTTTAAGCCAGCTTTTTACTGCGCCGCCGTAAGAACGCTGACTGCCGCTGTTCCACCGGGAAGTGTTTTTCCTGAACTCGTTTTCATAGGTGTCCGCCACCCTGTCGATTTCTTCGAACAGCTCGTTAATCCACCCGTTGTCAACGGCTTTTGTCCACTGTTCCTTAACCAGCTGCTCAAACCAGTCGGCATGATAAAGGGTTATAAACCAGGTGGAAGACCTGTTCCCCGCATAGTCTATGAACGACTGGGGCTGCCATGCGGCAACGGTGAAAATATTATATAAAAAGCCGGTACCGTCGAAATATGCCCAGTTATAATCCCAGGGAGCGCAGAAGGTTAATAAAGGCTTTTCCTGTGTAAAGTCCACATACATATAAAAGCTGCCTTCGCCTACGTCCCGCTGGGCGGCCACCTCGTTGACCAGATACATCCCCACAAGGGATTTGATATCCATTACGTTTTCCACCACCTGCCTTGAGTTCGTAAACTCCGGCGCGGGAATGAGGTTATAATTTTCGTCGAACTTATAATATTCCCCCTCCCAGATGGCTTTATAGACAATCCGATAAACGTTTCTTGTATAGTTTCTTATAAATTTAAGCTGTTCATCGGTGAGATAATCGTTTTTAACCGAATACCCCACACCGTTGGCGGTATGGGTTGCCCCGTACATATCGGTAAGCTGAACAGAGTCGTACACCATGGAAAAGTAGTAGGGTTCGAAATAATAATAGTTGTCTATTTCAAGGAGATAGCCGGTTTCAAGTTCGGTTTCCCCTTCCTCCTGCTCGTCAATGTCAATCCTGTACTTGTCAACCTGAATCTGGTCGCAGATTATATAAACCCCCATATATTCGTAGTTGAAATAAACCTCTACGAAAGTATAGTCGGAGGTGAAATATTCCCCTTCCAGAAATCTGTTGCCCATCAGAAAGGCAAGAGGTTCCTTAACAAAGTAGGAATCCCCCCTCAGCATAACCCAGCTTTTGCATTTGGCGTTGTTGTTAAGCCCCAAAAAGGAGGTGCGTTTGTCGAACTTAAGCTTGTAATGCACCTTGTTCTGGCGTATCCAATCCACGTCCCCGTTATTGGCGGAGGAGTTCCCCCTCACCCTTATGCCGGCTAATTTGTTATCAAGCAGATAGTCTTCGTCGCAGTTGGTAAGGGTTACGTTGCAGTTGACGTAAAAGTCCCTTGAAACCACTTCTTGACCGGAAGTGTCTATATTCATCACCGGCATGGTGTAGTATTCGTATTCAAAGACGGCATTAATGTCCTTTGCGTCATTGACCGGCAGGGTGCGGGACGGGCTATCCTCCCCGTCGCTCCAGCACTTGAAGCGGAAATACTTGTCCGGTGTAGCTTTGAAGGTTAAGCTGTCCCCGTTAAGGGATACCTCCATTTTCCCGCCCTTCTGCAAAATGTTGAATTCCCGTACATCGGCGCAGGTGGTATCAAGGCCGAAGTTAAAATCAGCCTTAACTTCCCTGCTGGTTTCGCCGCAGATACGGCAGGTGCCGGAATGTTCCAGCACATAGCTTAACCCCTCTTTCGTGAGGGTGTATTTGGCGTTTACATAGTCGTGTTTGGTCTTTTCGATGGTCCGGGTATAGCTGTCCCCGCAGCGGGAGCAGACATACGTCACGGAACCCTCTTTGGTGCAGTCGGCGGGAATAACTTCGCTTTCCTTGTAGTCATGCTCCAAGGGGGGAGTCAGGTTGTCCTGATAGCTGTCGCCGCAGTCGCACTTATACAAAGTGTAGCCCCCCCGGGTGCAGGTGGCTTCCACCACTTCAATCGCATATTCATGCACATGACTCTGGCTGTCCTTGCTTTCGGTCTGGCTGACGGGACCGCTGTCATCACTGCTTTCCAGATTCAGAATCCCCTTTCCGCAGGCGGTCAGGGTCAGACACAGCAAAGCAAATATTATAAACAACGCTTTTTTCAAGTAAATGCCTTCTTTCGATATACCTTAATAGGTTTCAAACTGGGAATAATAGAGTTCCGAATAAAAGCCGCCCTTTGCCATAAGCTCTTTGTGGTTTCCCTGCTCCACTATATTGCCGTCCTTGACAACGATAATCAAATCGGCGTTTTGGATGGTGGAAAGCCGGTGGGCGATTACAAAGCAGGTTTTTCCCTTCATAAGGGAACGCATTGCCTGCTGGATAAGCTGTTCGGTGCGGGTGTCCACGTTGGAGGTGGCCTCGTCAAGGATAAGCATTTTGGATTCCAGAAGCATTGCCCTGGCGATGGTTAATAGCTGCTTCTGCCCCTTTGAAATGTTTATACCGTTGTCGGTTATAACCGTATCGTAGCCTTTAGGCAGCCTTGTTATAAAGGAGTGGATTCGTGCCGCCTTGCATACCTCAGTCACTTCCTCCGGCGTCACGTTTTCCTTGCCGTAGGACAGGTTTTCGAAGACGGTGCCGTGGAACAGCCAGGTGTCCTGCAACACCATGGTATAGGCCGAACGGAGGGAGGAACGGGTTACTTCATAAATGGATTTATCGTCAATGAGGATTTCCCCTTCGTTTACGTCGTAAAACCGCATAAGCAGATTGACGATGGTGGTCTTCCCCGCGCCGGTGGGACCTACGATTGCAATAAGGTCACCCTTGTTTGCCTTCAGGCTGAGGTTATGGATAATCTGCCTGTCGGCGGTGTAGCCGAAACATACATCCAAAATCTCCACATTCCCCTCAACCGCGGTCAGTTCCGCAGCATCAGGGGAATCCGCCTTTTCCGGTTCCTGGTCGATAAGACCGAACACCCTTTCGGCGGCGGCAAAGGCCGACTGGAAGTCGCCTATTATGTTTGCCGTTTCGTTTATGGGACCCGAAAACTTGCGGGAATACTGGACAAAGGAGGAAATATCCCCTATGTTAATGCTTCCCTTCAGGTAGGCGATAACCCCGAATACCGACACCATGGCAAGGGAAAGATTGTTTACGAAGTTGACGCCGGGGCCTATAACCGTGCCGTAGTATTCGGCTTTGGTGTAGGCTTTTACCGCTTCCTCGTTTTTTATGTCAAACTCGCTTATTATCTGTTCTTCCCGGTTGTAGGCCTTTGTGGTCTTCTGACCGGCGGTCATTTCCTCCACAAAACCGTTTAATTCCCCGAGTTTTGAGGACCTGTCCCGGAAAAGGGGGCGTACTTTTTTGGTTATATATCTGGTAAACACCACCGACAGGGGGATTGTGAATGCAAACACCAAAACCAGAGTGGGGGCAATGTTAAGCATAAACCAAAGAGAGCCTATTACCGTAATTAAGGATTTTAACACCTGAAGAAAGTCCGAGGACAAGGACTGGTTTACCGTATCTATGTCATAGGATATGACACTTATGATATCCCCCGCCTGATGCCTGTCGAAGAATCCCACCGGCAGACTCACCAGCTTTTCAAAGACGTCCTTACGCATCTGATAGACTATCTTTTTCGAAAGGATAATCATCAGTCCCGAAAGCACATAGGACAGTATCGCCGACGAAATATAGCATACCAGCATCAGCGTTACATAGTAAAACACCTTTTCGAAATCGGCGTCACCTTTGCCTATTCCCATGGCGTTTATCGCCTTACCCGAAAGGGAGGGTCCCTTCAATGCAAGAAGGTTTGACCCGATTACCAGTATAAATGCCAGCAAAAGCAGATATTTATACCTGTAAAGGTACTTCCAGAGCCTGAGGAGCACATATTTCTTTTTCGGCTTTTCGTTTGAAAACTGCCGCCTGTCGCCGGACGTTTCCCCCCGCGTCAGCCTTCCGCCGAAACCCTGCATCCGGTTCATAGGCCTTCCCCCATTTGTGTCTGCGAGATAATCCGGTAGGTTTCGCAGCTTTCGACAAGTTCCTCATGTTTTCCCTTGCCGATAACCTCCCCGTCCTCAAGGACAAGAATAACGTCGGCATGACGGATGGAGGAAATCCGCTGGGTTACTATGATTTTTGTTATTTGGGGGTAGTTCCGGGACAAAGCTTTCCGCAAAGCGGCGTCGGTTTTATAGTCAAGGGCGGAGGAGGAATCGTCAAGGATGAGTATTTCCGGGTTCCCCGCAAGAGCACGGGAAATAAGCAGCCTTTGCTTCTGCCCGCCGGAAAGGTTTCCCCCCCGGGGGACGATTTCATAATCCATTTTTTCCTTGTATGAATTTATAAACTCGGTTGCCGCAGCGTGTTCCGCCGCAAGGACAAGCCTTTCTTCGGGTATATCCCGGTAATATCTTATATTTTCACCGATGGTGGTGCCCACGATAAAGTCGCTCTGAAAGGCGTTGCCGAACTTTGCCCGGAACATATCGTTGGGAATTGACTTTATATTTTCCCCGTCGATTAGGATTTCCCCTTCGTCGGGGTCGTAAAAGCGGTTTAATAAATTTATTATTGTAGTCTTGCCGCTTCCGGTGGAGCCGATAATCCCCAGTGTTTCCCCCCGTTTAAGGGCAAAGGTGATATTTTTTACATTGGGACGGGTTTTATTGTAGGAAAAGGAAACGTTTTTGAATTCTATGTGATACCGGCTTTCGGTCCTCGGCATTTCGGTAACGGCTATATCTTCTTCCGCTTCAAGGACTTCAGCCACCCGCTTTGCGGAGGCTTCCCCTTTGGTGTACATGATAAACACCCTGGTTATACCTAACATGGCGTTAAGCATTATGGTGAAATAGGTCTGGAAAGCGATGATAACCCCCGGTGTGGTAAGCCCCGAATTGGAACGGAAGGCCCCCGCCAGCACCACCAGAGTCAGTCCCACGTTGAGTATCGCGGTGGCGGAGGGGTTGGTCACCGACATAATAAGGTCGACTTTTCTTTCCTTTTTGCTGAGGCCGGAATTGTCCTCCTCGAATTTTGCCTTTTCGTATTCGGTTTTGGAAAGGGCTTTTATCACCCGAACACCCGTAAAGTTTTCCTGCACCGTGCGGGTCAGCTTGTCGAGGGCTTCCTGCACCGTGGTATATAGCTTTATGCTGGATTTCGAAACGAAGAAAACCACAACCGCTATAAGCGGCAGCATGGCGGCAAGGATAAGGGTAAGCACCGGGTCAAGGGTTAAAGTTATGATAATGCCCCCCAAAAGGAGGATGGGGGCTCTTACCCCTATCCGCTGCATTCGGGCAAGCATCTGGTTTATATTGTAGGTGTCGGAGGTCAGACGGGAAATAAGGGAGGGGATGGTGAAATTGTCCGTCTGCCTTGCCGACAGGCGGGAAATCTTCGAAAACAGGTCGTGGCGGATTGATTTGGTTATCTTTCCGGAGGAAACGGCGGCAAGGCGGTTGGCATAGATGTTAGACAGCACCGAAACCACCGCGCACAACACCATTATACCCCCGAGAAGGTATATCTTACTCTCCATACCCTCCTTTGCGTATTTGTCGATGATTATCGCAAGAATGGAGGGTATGACCAGATCCATCATTGTGCCTAAAAACTTAATGGCAAGCCCCAGGGACATCATGGGTACAAGGGGCTTTATGTACTTGAAGAGTTTTTTCAATTATCAACTACACCCTAATTGTAATATTGGATTATATCAATCTTTCGGAAATAACCTTAAATTCGGGTTTGGAAACGTAGGAAGCGTAAATTATTCCACCTTTAAAATCAAGGGCTTTTTGGAATTTGTAGCGGTAAACCGGGAGGGTGATGTAATCCAGGGCTTTTTCAACCGGCACCCACATTACGTCGCTTGTTTCGTCGGAAGTTTTACACTCCCCCGAAACATATTCACATAAAAAATCAAACATCACCTTTGTGGGAACAGGGGTAACCCCGTCCCGGTATAAATATGAGGAGGTGCTTGAATAAACCGCCACAAGGGACTTCACCCTTGCGGTTATGCCGCTTTCCTCAAGGATTTCCCGCAGTACCCCTTCCTCAAGGGTTTCACCGTTTTCCACCTGCCCTCCGGGAACCTCCCAGCCCCGGAAATAGGTTTTAACAAGGAGAATATTCCCCTTTTGGTCAAAGACATAGCCTGATGCGGTTACGATATGGGTGGGAAAAGGCATAAATTTCTCCTTAATTTAAACAGCGGTTGCTTTTTCGATTCTGCGGTTTCTGAAATAAAGCAGTGTGTCGGTGGTAACCATAATCAGATTAAGTATGTATGCCACCAGGGGATAGGAAAATTCCCCCGTGTTATGCCATTCGGTAATCTTCCAGATGATTCCGCATAAATAACCGAAATCGATAAGCACCAAAAACAGCAGGCTTTTTCCCCTGGTTGACCCTGCTTTCAGGGATTTGGCTATGGAAAAGGGCCAGGAGGCGCCGAAGGAAACTATCATCATTGTTTCAAGGATTTTTGACATACTTTTGGTTTAAACTCCGTTTTTTTAAATTTCCTTACGCTGGATGTTGAAGTCGTCGTGGAACTTGTAGTAGGGGCAGTCGGCGGCCGAACGGGAAAGGAATTTCGCCATTTCGTCCTCGTCAAGGCTTATTTGGCATTCGTAGCAGCGGGCTCTGTCGTCATAGCCGTAGTAAACGCAGGTTTCGCAGTTGGATTTGGGAATTCTCTTTAATATTTTCATCGCCAAAAACCTCCCTTTGAAAATAAGATGCGTTTGCCTTTATCCGACTTTATTCTATCATATAAAATCCCCGATTTCAACAAATAGCGGAAAAAATCAAAATGTTTTCACGCTTTGTTAAATTGTATGAATTGCTTAATTTTTTTAATTTACTCTTGATTTTATTCTTTTTATATGTTATAGTATGTTAAGAATAAAAATTTAATATAAAAAGAACCGTCTTTTATAAGAAGGGCTTTTTGTATAACGCGTAATGCGTCATGTAAAAAGCCCTTTTTGTTTTTATAACCTCAAAAAATATGCAAGTACGATAGTTTTTTACTGCATATATTTGCATAAAACCGAAAATAACGGGAGTTTTCCCAATAAATTCATAGCAATGAACAAAATCCGATTTAATGAATAGCACGAAGGGTTAAATCATAAATAATAAAGAAAGGAGTACCTAACATGGATCTTACAGGAAAATCCGTAAACCATTTCGCCTTCGGAAAAGGGGTGATAAAGGAGGTTGCGGATAACATAATATGCATAAACTTCCCCGGCGGGGATAAAAAATTTTTATTTCCCGACGCTTTTGAGGGCTTTCTCACCTTTGAGGGGAAGGAGGAACAGAAACAGATAAAAACCCTGCTCCGCAGGAAGGAGCTTGAGGAAAAGAAAAAGGAAAAGCAGCTTCACGAAGCCCACGAAAAGCTGAGGCGGCTGAACTGCCTTAAAATCCTCCCCGATTCCCAGGGGGTTTTCGGGCTTGTTTCCAACAAGCCGGAGGAGGTTTTTTCGTCCTGGAGCGTGTTCTGCGGCAGGTATTTAAGCGGTTATTCCAAGGGGGAACCCAGAATTCCCTCCCGTCTTGCCCCGAATTCGGCATGTCTGATTACACACCTCCCCGAAGGGGAACACGAAAAAGACAGGAAAATAATCGGTGTTTTTATGGTTAAGGACGACTTTTTCGGTTCCGAATGTACCGACGGAATCATAAACGCCCATAACGAATACCGCATAAGGCTGAATGAAAATAAATCCCTGAATTACTGGGATTACTTCAACGTGGGGGAAAATCCCCCCCAATGGGGAAGCGTGGAAATTAAATACTGCTCGAACAGGGTGGTTGTGAAAATTTTGTCCGATATAAGGGAGGATGTAAAGGACACCGCCGATTTTGATAAAGCAGACGCCTTCTTGAAATATTTCTGCCGCCTGAACCGTCTTGAAGACATGTTGAAGCAAAAAGAAAAAACGGCTTTTCAGCCGGAACAGCATACCCATTAATGTAAAATACAGTAAAGAACCGTTTGTGAGTGGCACAGAAAGGCTTTATGGAACAATGAGGACATAATGAACAAGGCGCTTTCTGTATGCTTGCGTACAGATATAAAACCGAAAGATATACATAACATTATCGAATGGTTGAATAACGAAAATGTGGTGAGGTATCTTAACGAAAGTCCGGCGGCCTGTGACGGGCTGCTCTACCTTATCGACAGCGTTCCCTCCCATATGCTCACCTTCCATTTGAACCAAAGGGGACATTTCTTTCTGGTCTGCCGCAGCCAGGATTCCGAATCCGTGGGGTTTATCAAATTCGAAAATCTTCCCGGCAACTGCTATGAGGTGGTTTATGTCATCGGCGAAGAAAAGCTGTGGGGAAAGGGTTTGGGGAAAGCCGCGCTGAAAAAAGCCCTTGAACTGGCTTTCTTCGATAAGCGGGTAAAGGCGGTTTATGCGAAAGTCCACAAAAAGAATTCCCGGTCGGTAAGGACGGCATTAAGCTGCGGGATGCGGCTTTCCAAAGCTGGGGACAAAGCAACGGTGTTCGGGGTAACCTTTGACGAGTATATCAAAAAAGCGGTAAATGAATAAAATAATTCAAGTAGAAAAGGCACCTGCTTTCGCAGGTGCCTTATCCGCATACTTTGCTTATTCGATTTCAATCCTTCTGCTTTCGGGAACGGCATGCTCCTTTTTAGGAAGGGTCATTGTAAGCACACCGTTGTCGTACTTTGCCTTGATGTCTTCGGCCTTAATGCCGGTAAGGTCAAACTGCCGGCTGTAGGAACCGTAGGATCTTTCGCAGCAGATATACTTCCCTCCGGAATCCTTTTCGTCCCGTTTGGAACGGCGTTCCGCCCTGATGGTCATAATGTCGTTGCTGATGTCAACCTTTATGTCCTCTTTCCTGAAACCGGGAAGATCGGCTTCCATCACATAGGCGTCCCCTTCGTCCCGGATGTCGGTCTGGAATTCGGCAAGAAAGTCCCTGCCGAAAAAGCCAAAGGGTTCGGCGAAAAAGCGTTTTCTGAATTCCTCCAGTTCACCGAAAGGATTATAAAGGCTCAGTTCATTGTTTTTTCTGTTCAACATGGTTCATTACCTCCGATGTAATTATTTTTTTATTTTTTTGTGTTTTTATGTGCCGGATCGCTCGGGAGTTTTGTAGCACTCCTTTACTTTCCATTAAGCATTATAATAGACGAAATCGTAAAATGTGTTAACGAAATGTAAATTTAAGCACTTAATTACTTTGAGTGCTAATTTATTTTATAT
>LSQX01052987.1_pt1 | contig 40948 bp, 32 predicted proteins | sample 654561 | NCBI WGS metagenome assembly LSQX01 (sample SAMN04489861, study PRJNA283612) | anaerobic digester metagenome | isolation source: 4 biogas reactors fed with cattle manure at either 37C or 55C with and... | place: Denmark: Kongens Lyngby | collected 2014 | reverse complement strand
GGGGAGACCTTGTCGATATCGGAGTTTGCCAGGATTTGTGCTGCTGTGAATTGACACAGCATCAGGGTGGCGGTAGCATGGAATTGTTATGGATATTTTGAACTGGCTGCTGATAGGCGCTTCTGTGCCACTGATAATCGTGCTGGTTGTAAGGACAAAAAAGCGCGCGAAAGAACTCGACGACCGCATCCGAGATTATAAGGCCGAACAAGAGGCCGCTAAGTCGAAGCCGGGCTATTCCGATCCGTATATGGATTTCGCGCAGCTTATGAGCGAAAGCCGTAAGCCAAAAGGTCGCAACCGGTGAGGATCACGTTTTTAGGAAGCGGCACCTCCCACGGTGTGCCGATGATCGGTTGCGATTGTCCCGTATGTTGTTCGGATAATCCCAAGAACAACCGGACACGCTCGTCAATTTACGTCGAAACCGAAACAGGCTGCCTGGTCATCGACACCGCACCCGAGTTTCGAATTCAGGTGCTGCGCGAGAGAATCCGGCGGGTGGATGCGATTCTGTTCACCCATGCTCATGCGGATCATCTGCTTGGCCTGGATGACGTCAGGTCTTTCAACGGGATATTGCGCAGTGCGATGCCGTGTTATGCTCTGCCTGAGACTTTGGACGCTGTAATGCGGGCGTTTCAATACGTTTTTGTGCCGACCCAGGAAGGGACCAGTAAGCCTGCCTTAGAACTCATCGCAGTGGACGGCCCATTTTGTGCTGCGGGCATTCCGGTGACTCCTATTAAAGTTAAGCACGGAATATTAGACATACTTGGATACAGAATCGAGAATTTCGCCTACATAACGGATGCAAGTTCGATACCCGACTCCTCTCTCGCTCTACTCGACAATCTCGATGTGCTTGTGTTAGGGGTGATCAGACACCAGCCCCATAACACACATTTCTGCGTCTCTGAGGGTCTGGAAGTTGTAAAATCACTCAGGCCAAAGGCTACATATTTCACTCACATAGCCCACAATCTTGACCACCAATCCACCAACTCTTCGCTGCCTTCGAATATTCGATTGGCGTATGACGGCTTGAAGATTACTCTGTAGGCGGGAGGATTATTGCTTGCCTGCCGCGAAGATTGTAATAAACCGTTTACGGGAATATGCACGTAAAGCTGGGAAAAGAGAGGTGGGGCTATGGAGAGCGCGGTGGATCCGCGGCAGTTTTGCGATCGGGTTTTAGATTGTGCACAGAAGCTGGGAGCATCATATGCCGATGTCCGCATCGTGCGGCGTGACGGTGAGAGCATTTGGCTGCGCACAGGAAAAGTCGAATCGCTCAATCGGGATTCGAGCTACGGGTTCGGTGTGAGAGTCATAGTCGACGGGGCTTGGGGGTTTGCGTGCAGCCCTGATGTCACTTTTGACGACGCCAAACGCATCGCCGAAGAGGCCGTCCGTGCCGCAAGGGCTAGCGCGAGCACAAAGCGTAAGGATATCTGCCTTGCTGAAGTCGAGCCTGTAGTCGGCTCATTCAATTCCTCCTGGGAAACTGACCCGTTTGATGTCCCTTTAGACGATAAAATCGGCGCACTGAAAGAAATTGACAGCGCGTTGAGATGCCACGAAAAGATCAAACTGACCGATTGCTCTATGAGATTTTGGAAGTTCGATCAGGTCTTTGCATCCAGCGAGGGCGCATACATCGAACAAAAGAAAATCGAAAGCGGAGCAGCGGCGAGCGCGACGGCTATCGAAGGTGGTGAGGTCCAACGCAGGTCGATCCCAACGGAAGATTATGCCACGGGTGGCTATGAGTTTGTTGAATCGCTGCGTTTGGTCGACTATGCCGAACAAACCGCCCGTGAGGCTGTCGGGTTGCTCAGCGCTCCCGTGTGCCCATCCGGCGACCACACCCTTATTTTGGAAGGCAGCATGTTGGCTTTGCAGGTGCATGAATCCTGCGGCCACCCCATCGAACTCGATAGGGTATTCGGAATGGAATCTTCGTTTGCAGGGACGAGTTTTTTGACGACCGACAAGCTCGACACGTTCAGATATGGCTCTGACATCGTAAACATCACCGCCGATGCCACGCTCCCCGGCGGATTGGGTAGTTTTGCATTCGATGACGAAGGTGTGCCCGCCAGTCGGACAGATATCGTAAAGGACGGTATCTTTTCGGGATATTTGACCTCCCGCGAAACCGCCGGGGAGATGGGTTGGCCGAGCGGAGGGACGATGAGAGCGGACGGATGGAATCGAATCCCTCTTATTCGTATGACCAATATCAATCTTTTGCCAGGGGATTGGACGTTCGATGAATTGATCGCCGATACCAAAGACGGCATCTATGCGGCCAACGTCAAGAGTTGGAGCATCGACGACAAACGCCTCAATTTCCAATTCGGCACGGAGATCGCCTGGGAGATCAAAGACGGTTGTCTTGGCAAAATATTGCGTAATCCGATCTATTCCGGCATGACACCTGAGTTTTGGGGAAGCTGCGATGCTATTTGCGGCGACGACTTCTGGCACATTTGGGGTACCCCAAACTGCGGCAAAGGAGAACCCGGCCAGACTGCCCACGTTGGCCACGGCGTGGCGCCGGCGCGCTTCCGAAAGGTCAGGACGGAGGGTGCACAATGACACCGGATAAACTGTTAGCAATCGCGCTGGATCATTCGCCGGCGGATCAAACCGAGGCCAGCCTGTATATCGGAAAATCCGCGCTCACACGTTTTGCGAACTCGGCGATCCACCAAAATATGATCTTTGAGAATAACGTTATGAGCGTCAGGGCGGTTTTTGGCAAAAAGATCGCGTCGGGTTCAGCAAACAACCTCGATGAATCCGGTGTTATTGAACTGGTGGACAGGGTAGTTGAAATGGCGCGTCTTCAAGGCGAAAACCCGGATTTCATTTCGCTGCCCAAACCAATGTATGATGTGGCAAATGTCGAATCCCACTGCGATTCCACCGCCGCCAGCACTCCTGAACAGCGTGCAAAAACGGTTTTGGCCCTTATCGGTGAATCGGACAAGATAAGCGGCAGCGCGGCTGGGTCGTTTACGGTGAGATCCGGGGACTATTATGTCAAAAACACCTTGGGGGTCGACTCATCCGAGCGCAGTTCCTATGCGAATTTATTGACTGTTGTGACAGGTCCGAATGGCGGGTTCGGATACGCAGCGTCGACAACAAACGATGTGACGAATATTGACGGCCGCCGGATCGGCGCACAAGCCTCCAAACTGGCCCACGACAGCGCGAACCCAATCGCGCTCGAACCAGGGGACTACGAGTGCATCCTGATGCCGTATGCGGTCGCGGATATGATTAACATGCTCGTGTGGATGGGTTTTCGCGCATTTGATTATCAGGAGGGCCGCAGTTGGGTCTGCGGCAAACTCGGGCAGAAAGTTGTGAGTGACTCTATCAGCCTATGGGATGATGGGCTTGATCCGCGCACCATCGTATCCCCCATAGATACGGAGGGGATCGCCAAACAGCGCGTCGATCTCATCAAAGGCGGGGTCGCAAACGCCCTTTTGTACGATTCCTATACGGCGCACAGAGAAAACAAGCAATCGACCGGACACGCTCCGCGGGGTCGCGCGGAGAATCTTATTGTCGCGCCCGGCAGTTCGAGTGTTGATGAGATGATCGCGTCGACGAAGCTCGGCGTGCTGGTCACCAGGTTTCATTATACTAATGTGGCCCATCAAATGAGCGCGAGTTTCACCGGAATGACCCGCGACGGAATGTTTTTGATAGAAAACGGTAAAATCACTGTTCCTGTTAAGAATATGCGATTTACCCAAAGCATCACAAAAGCGCTGTCGGGGGTCCAGGCGCTCGGCAGCGACTTGAAACTCGAGGAAGGCGTCCTGGCTCCGGCAATCAAGCTCGGCAGTTTCAGTTTTACCAGCGCAACGCAATATTGATTTACCAGGAAATAATGGACTTGGCTATCGCCTGCCACATAAGGCAAGGGAAACAGTATTATGCAGCCATTTTCTTCTGAAAACAACATAACCGTTCGCCTGCGTTATCCGAATACGATCGGCAAACTCTCCGAAGTCACGGGCGCGATTGCGGAGGCGGGAGGCCGGATAGGCTCTATTACGATAGTGAGAACGGAGAAAACTCACATCATCCGCGACTTCAGCCTCAATGCGGCTAGTAAAGCCCACGCCAGCAAGCTGAAATCGACAATTCAAGGCGTGCCGAACGTCGAGATGATCGATACCTGGGAGTCCAACTACAAACTGCGCGAAGGCGGCAAACTGGAGATTGTATCCACAGCCCGCCTGAAAGATTATGTCGATCTCTCGATGGCCTGCAACACCGAACTGTCCCGCATCAGCTCGGCAATCCACAAAGATCAATCTGCTGCACGCGTTAACACGATACGCAATAACATTGTTGGAATCGTGACAAACGGGTCGTCGGTGCTCGGATTGGGAAATATCGGCTCTGCCGCGGCGCTCCCTTTGTTGGAGGGCAAAGCGGTTCTATTCAAAGAGTTGAGCCGGGTGAACGCATTCCCCATCTGTCTCGATGTGAAGGATACTGCCTCTATGATAGAGATGGTGAGGGCTATAAGCTGTACATTCGGAGCGATCAGCCTGGAAGCTATAGCCGCTCCGGCCTGTTTTGAGATCGAGCGTGAACTGACCGACGCCATCGACATCCCGATATTGCACGACAATCAGCACAGCACTGCGGCGGTGATGGCCGCCGCACTGATAAACGCGCTGAAGATCACAGGCGCGGCAGCCAATAATCTTCGCGCTGTGGTGTGTGGTGCGGGAGTCATTGGGACCGCGTGTGCAAGGATGCTGCTGCATCTGGACATTGGGGATATTGTCGTCTGCGATAGAAAGGGCGCCATACACGCTGGTCGAAATGATTTGCCCCCCCATAAGCGATGGCTCGCCGACAATACCAACTCGGAGAAAAGAGCCGGCGATTTGTCGAGTGTTTTAGAAGGTTCAAACATATTCATCGGTGCAGCGGGAGCCAATATCCTGCGGCCCTCGGATGTTCGGGTGATGGAAAAAGACTCTATCGTCTTTGTGCTGTCCAACCCTGTTTCCGAGATCGACCCGGAGGAGTTGGAGGACTTTGCCGCCATAGTCGCGACCGGCAGATCGGAATATCCCAACCAGATCAATAATGCCCTGTGCTTCCCGGGGCTGTTCAGAGGATTGCTGGAGTCCCGCGCACAGCGAGTGACGAGAGAGATGCTGAGAGCGGCTGCGAAAGCTATAGCAGATGTGATTCCCGAATCCGAGCTGCGGCCGGACTATATAATCCCCGGCGTTTTCAATGATCTGGTCGCTTCGGCGGTCAGCAACGCGGTCGTCGCCGCAGCCAATAGCCCCAGATTCCCGAGAACGCCGGTATATTTTGAATATTGATAGACTTTATGCGTTAAAGAATATATCTGGTCAGATCCTCGTCTTTGACGATATCGGCCAGTTTCTCGCTCACATAAGCGGCATCCACTTTGATTGTTTTTTCGACGTTATCCGGCGCATCGAACGAGACCTCTTCGAGCAGCCGTTCCATAATGGTATGAAGCCTCCGCGCTCCGATATTCTCCATAGATGTGTTCACTTCACTCGCGATTCTGGCGATCTCCCGAATGCCGTCCTCAGTGAACTGAATCTCCACGTCTTCGGTCGCCAACAGAGCCGTATACTGTTTGATGAGCGCGTTTTTTGGCTCAGATAATATACGAACGAAGTCCGCCTCGGTCAGACTCTCCAACTCAACTCTAATCGGCAACCTGCCCTGCAGTTCCGGGATCAAATCTGACGGCTTGGCTATATGAAACGCCCCCGCCGCAATGAACAGGACGTGGTTTGTGGAGACAGGCCCAAACTTGGTGGTTATGGTTGAGCCTTCGATTATCGGCAAGATATCCCGCTGCACTCCTTCGCGAGAAACCTGCGGCCCACCCTCTTTTTCGCGCCCGGCGATTTTATCCAGCTCATCGACGAAAATAATGCCGGTCTGCTCAGCCCGCTCGATTCCTTCGCGGCTGATGGCCTCTTGGTCGATCAGACTGTGGGCTTCTTCTTCCGCGAGGATCTCTTTAGCTTCAGCGACTGTTACCTGCTTGCGTTTGCGCCGTTTAGGGAACAAATTGCCCAGCATGCCAGACATATCCATTCCCATTTCCTCCAGCCCTTGTTGTCCGAACACCTGAAAGTGCGGCATCGAGGTTTCCTCAATGTCCACAAATATCTCGCGGTCGTCCAGTTCTCCCGCAAGTAGCTGAGTTCGGAGGCGGTCGCGTATACGTTCTTTACGCTCGACTTGATCCCGCGAATATTCATCCGATTCAGGCTCTTCTTCGTAATCCGCGTCAATCTGCGGCGAGGGAGCAGGGTTGCCGGTTCCAGGAAAGATATGCCCCATAGCGCTTTGCAATGAATCCATCCATTGCTTGGGCACATTAGCCTGTCCGACGCGGCGAGCAGGTGGTTCGAGAATATCCAGCACCCGCTCGAGAGCCCTCTGACGAGCGATGGGTTTGATTTCCTCGATTTTCTCTTTTTCGACCATCGCTACCGCACGCTGCACCAAGTCGCGAACCATAGAGTCGACGTCACGGCCAACATAACCAACTTCCGTGAACTTGGTGGCCTCGACTTTGGTGAATGGTGCGTTTGCGAGGTTGGCCAGCCGACGGGCAATCTCAGTCTTTCCGACCCCGGTTGGCCCGATCATCAAAATATTCTTCGGAATGACTTCATCGCGCAGATCATCAGACAACATCCGCCGCCGGTGCCTGTTTCGAAGCGCCACCGCCACGGCCTTTTTTGCTTTCGCCTGCCCCACAATATACTTATCCAACTCCTCAACGATCTGCCTGGGAGTAAGCTCTTTTGTTTCCTTCAATTTACACCTCGTTATAGTCCAATCCAGCAGCACATTTATAATTCATCAACCGTGATATGATGATTGGTATACACGCAAATATCGGCCGCTATATTCAAAGCCTGCTCCACTATCTGCCTGGGCGACATGTCCGTGTTTCTGATCAGCGCTCGGGCCGCAGCCGCCGCATATGCCCCTCCGGAGCCTATCGCCGCTATTCCCTCGTCGGGTTCGATCACCTCGCCGCTGCCGGACACCACCAACAAATATTCCGCATTGCCGACAATCATAAGCGCTTCCAACCTGCGCAGAATGCGATCCGTACGCCATTCTTTGGCGAACTCGATGACCGCCCTTTTGAGATTTCCGTGCGCTTCCTTTACTTTGCCCTCAAACTTATCGGACAAAGCCTGCGCATCCGCCACTGATCCCGCAAATCCCATCAAAATCTTGTCGTCATAGATTCGCCGAATCTTGCGGGCCGTGCCCTTCATGATCGTATTTTCCAGCGTAACTTGCCCGTCCCCAGCGATCGCGACCTTATCGTCTATTTTAACCGCGCAAATAGTCGTAGCGTGCATTTCCATTGAATCATCTCCAGTTGCTCTTCGATCCTATCTCTGCATAACATCCGCATCCGCCGACGCCCTTGGGTGGGTGCGATCGTAGACCTCTTTTAACCTTTCCCTCGAGACGTGCGTATAAATCTCGGTTGTTGACACGCTTTCGTGCCCTAAAAGCTCCTGCACGCTCCTCAAATCCGCGCCGTGATCCATAAGATGAGTAGCGAATGAGTGGCGCAGCGTGTGCGGGCTGATCTTAAGCGTGCTGCATACATGTTCGACATGTTTATCAAGTATCCTGCGCACGGAAGTCGCCACCAGGCGTGTTCCTCTGTGGCCCAGAAACAATGCCTCAGGAGGCTGCGGGTTCTTCGCAGCCAAATGGGGCCTTCCCATTGACAGATACGCATCGATAGCGGCTCTGGCGTGCGATCCGATCAGCGCCACGCGTTGTTTATCGCGCTTACCTGTGACCACCACCTCATCGGCTCCACTTTCGACATCCGCTACCCGCAGGCTGAGCAGTTCGCTGACACGTAACCCCGTAGCGTACAGGGTTTCGAGAATTGCGCAATCCCTCAAACCAACCGGGCTTTGTCGATCCGGCGCTTCCATCAAGCGCATTATAATATCCTCCGGCACAACTTTCGGCAATCTGGTCGGCTGACCAGGCCCTCGAAAGCCCTCCGTGGGGTCGGTATCAACGATCCCACGTTTCATAAGATAGCCGAAAAACGCCCTCAAGGACGCCAATGCTCGCGCCACCGAACTTTTCGCCCGCCCATCCTTTTGAAGATGCACGAGATAGCGGCGGAGCAATACGCGATCAATCTCCCCGTCGGCCTGCCGCGCGAATTCAAGGAATCGGTTGATGTCCGATGAATAGCCACGCAGTGTATGCTCACTCGCGCGGCGTGACAGCCGCAGGTGGTCTAAAAATGAGTCTAAGTGTTTATCCATCTCCACCGGATTGTAGCATGATCGATCCCTTGTGTGGAATACCTAATTAGCAGCCCAGCTTTGCCCGATAATCAATCGAGGGCATCGCGTGGTTTTAGCCACGACACTGACTGGAATCAAGATAAGCGCTGTCAAATGGAGCAGAACATGGCAAACCCGACCGAGAGCAAACTCAAAGTCATCAAAATTATGGACCCACTGATGTGCGTCAGGTGCGGCAACGCGTATATAGCTGATGTCGTGACCCACGACGGCAAACGAAAAAAGATGTTTTACTGCTCCCGGCTGGATTGCGACAACTGGATGAGCCATCCAAACTCGCATGATACCAATGACGATCTAGATATGGCTGCTTAGGTTACAGTTTGACAAGCCTCGCCCGCGCGTAGGTTCGCAGCCAAAGCGCAACCACTACAAAAGGGGTCAGCAAAATCTTCGGGCTTGTCGCGTTGTGTTTAATGAAGTATAGCAGCATGCTTCGATGGTGCTGTTTTATCATCGGGATCGGATTTTTATCGCTCGCGGCGCCGATTCTATGTGAGATTTCCACCTCCGGATAGTATACCACCCGCCATCCCGCATCGTGCGCGCGCTTGCACCAGTCGACATCCTCGCAATACATAAAGAACCGCTCATCAAGCAGCCCGATCTCCTCGAACGCCTCACGCCTGCACATAAGCGCCGCGCCGGAAAGCCAGTCAACGTCCATTATCCGGTCGTGCGACACATCGGTCATCAGATAACCCTTGACGAACCGATTGTCAGGAAACAACCGACCCAGCGCGGTATGCCGGAATATCCCCGCAAACATCGGCGGAAATCGCCTGGCGGAAAACTGCAGAGAGCCATCGGGATTCAAAATTCGCGGGCCGACCATCCCAATGTTTTTCTCGCTGTCCATATAATCGACCATCATACGCAGCAGATTCGGGTTCAGCACCCGGCAATCCGGATTCAACAGCAGCACATATCGACCGGAGCATTGCTCTATAACTTGATTGTGCGCAGCCCCAAAGCCACGATTCTCGCTGTTTTCGATCAGAGTGACGCTGTCGGCGAACTCACAGCCCACCATCTCGGCGCTGCCGTCCGACGAGGCATTGTCCACCACATATACTTCCAAATGGACCGAATCGCGCTGCTCAAGAATCGATGCCAGGCATTCTCGCAGTTCATCACGGGTGTTCCAGTTCACAATGCTAACGGTCACATCGACCAAGCTCTTAACCTCTCAAAAGCATACTGGTTCGTATGCAAGCAATGGTAAAATAATACACGATTGGACAAATCCGCCCTTTGAAATGTTTCTCATAAAACTTTAGCAGGCTTTGGTGAGACTCGCGAACCATCTCTTTGCGCCGAACCTGTTTTGTGCTGGACGCGCCGTGGTGGACCACAACCGCATCGGGCACAAAGTATATGTTCCATCCCGCCTGCTTCGCCCGATACAACAAGTCTACCTCATTAAAGAATATCGGGAACGATTCATCCATAGTTCCGATCTCTTTGAGCGCCGCGGAGTTCAGTATAAGGGCCGAACCCATCGGTTGGTCGACTTCAATCGTTTTGTCATAGCCAAACCATCTCATCCTGTAACTGCCGAACATCCTACTCTTCGGGAACAGACGAGACAGCCCCAAATATTCCCACGCAATCGCACCCGGATACGGAAACGAGCGCAAAGATCGGTCGATTGAACCGTCCGGCCGTATTAACTTCGCCCCCGCCGCTGCTGCACTCGGGTGCGCTTCCATAAACTCTGTCAGCGATTCAACTGCGCCATCCGTCACTTCGGTGTCAGGGTTGAGCAACAAAACATACTCGCCTTGCGCGACCGCCAGAGCCTGGTTATTGCCTCTTGCATAGCCCGCATTGTCGGGGTTGCGAATCAATTTGACTTGCGGAAATTGCTGGCGGAAATCGGCCTCGTCGAAGTCTTTGGAGTTGTTATCGACGACTATTATCTCGTATTCACCGGCAAAAGGAAACGCCGTTATAGAGCGCAGGCATGCGCCCAACAGTGCAGTGGTGTTCCAATTAACCAGCGCAACCGATAATCGCACCCAGCACCTCTCTCAAGTCAGATATAATCAAATCAGGGCTCGCGCCGTCGAACATATTCTCCGGCTGGTGCGGTCTGCGAAACCCAATCGTTTTGGTCCCCGCAGCCTTGCCGCTCAACACATCCATAGTGTGATCTCCGACCATCACCGAGTTTGCCGGACGCGCATTCAGGCGAGACAGCGCAATCAAAACCGGCTCTGGATGGGGTTTGTGCAGGCTGGAATCCTCCCGGCAAATCATCACATCCGTGGTGATTTGAGCGATTCTCAACGAGACCTCGCTTGCCGCTCGACAGTTGCGGGTGACGATTCCGGTCGGCACGCCCATTTCGTTCAGGCGCGATATCATCTCTCTGGCGAAGGGTATTTCTCTTGTCTCATGCGCGTGTCGCAGCTCGATTTCCTCAAGAATAGTCATAGCCTCTGCACGATATTGCAGCGCACGATCAGAGCCATCGCCGAGAGATTGCACCCCAGCGTTGACTATGCCCAGGATGTCCAATTTTTGCATATCATCTTGGGCAAGCCCAACTTCGGCGGCCATGCGAATCATCTCGCGCCGCATAAGCGCGAAGTCAATATTGGTCTCGACGAGCGTGCCGTCAAGATCAAACAGCGCCGAATCTATTTCACAAACCAACGGCTTCATCGAACTGATTATATGTGCACGAATAGAGATGGTCAAGCGCAGGAGTTGTCACAGAGGTATGCTGCGGGGGCTCTGATTCTGCAAAATGCAAACCATGGGAAACCGCGTCCCCGCAGCATAACATATCTTTATGGTGGCATATGCCCGCTAGATGTATGATTTATACACATCATCATTTTCGCGGACGTGGTCAACTACCCGGACGCCGACATTCTCGCCTTCGGCCGCTTCCAAAATTTGCTGATTCTGAAGCTCCATCGAATCGACGTTTTGTTCGACATCCGTAGTGTGACCGTGGATGTGGATGCGATCACCTTTGCGCAACGAACCGCGCTTTATCTCGATCGCAGCCACTCCAAGTTTGCTGTAATAATGGGTTACTTTGCCGATTTTTTCTTCCATTTCGGTCACTCCGACGAACATGATAAGATCGCATACTACCCATATCATCTTACCCGCCGAATGGAAGTCGCAAACTGAACAGTCTATCAGACCAGCGAGACAGGTTTGCCGGTTTTTGCCGACTCATAAGCGGCCAGCGCCACCGCAAGGGCCCTCGCTCCATCCTCGCCCGTCACTTCCGGCGCCATATCCTCGCCGATACAGCGAGCAAACGAAGCCACCAGGTTCAAATCGGAGTTCTCCCCCCAATAGTCATATGTATAAGACATGTTCTTGTCGTAGAACCCATCGATCTGTTGAGCGAACATGTTCATAGCCGCGATGCCGTCGGTACCGACCACATCGAGCTTGACGTTGCCCCAGGTTGCGTAGCTCTTTGGCCGTGACCAGCTTGCGTCCACTGTCGCGTAAAGGCCATTGGCGAACTCGACTGTCAGAATCCCCGTGTCGTCGAAATCTTTTTTATGCATCCGATTGTCGATCTCTGCGTAGACTCGCACAGGCTCCGAACCGGACATACAGCGCATAAGATCGACTACATGCACCGTGTGGTCAATCACCGCACCACCGCCCGACAGAGACTTGTCCACAAACCAACCCCAAGGACACTTCCCCTGGTTGGTCGCCTTAATGGCAAGCAGCTTGCCAAGGTCCCCGTTGTCCACCGATTGCTTCAATTGCAAAAACGCGGGGTGGAAACGGCACGGAAACGCGGTCAGCAGTTTAACATTTGCTCGCTTGCATACCTCAATCATTGCTTCGGCATCTTCGTTGCTGACAGAAAGAGGCTTTTCGCACATAACGTGCTTGTTGTGCTGTGCGGCAACGACTACGTGGCGGCGATGGTGTATATTTTCACTGCAGACGATGATCCCCTGGACATCGGTTGCCAGCAGATCCTCATACTCAGCAAAAGACTCAACTCCAAGATCGCTGCCCACTTTTTTTGCTCGGTCTTTGTCATCATCGGCGACTCCGATGAATTCGACACAATCCAATTCTTTGAGAGCCGCCGCATAACTAAATGCGTGCATGTGGGCGAAGCTCATCATTCCTATTTTAACAGGCGTCATATCCCGGCATTCCTCCTTTTCGTCAGTCCTAAGCAAGCGTAATCGGCTCTCCGGTGGAGATCGACTTCAGTGCAGCTTCACAGATCCGTATCGCCTCAACTCCATCTTCACCGGTAACATCCGGGGTTTTGCCGTCTTCCAGACAATTGATGAAGTGCTCCAATTCGCAATAATATGGCGTCCTGGTTGCGACGAAATCGGGAACATATGTCGTGGCGTTAGTTCCGTCGCTTGATCTATGCTTTATGATAAGCGGCATAGACTTTGTGCTGGAATATTCCAACAAGCCCTCGGTGCCGGCGATCTCCACCTCCGTGCGGAACCCGTCCGGCCGCGCCCAGTTGCCTTCTATATGTGCGATCACGCCGTTATCGAACCTCAGCGTAACCAGCGTATGATCCATCCCGGAAACCTGCGAGGCATATAGTCCCTTTGCATACACTCTCCGAACCTTGCCGTAACACCATCGCAGCCAGTCGATATCGTGGATAATCAGATCAAGGACCGCCCCACCGCTCATCTGCAAGTTTGCAAACCAATTATCAGAATCGCCAAATGCGACGTTCCCTCTGGTCGCTCGAACCATCACCGTTTCGCCAATCGCTCCGCTGTCGACAAGAGCCTTAAGGCGTCGATACTCCGGGAACCAACGCACCACATGCCCAACAAACAACGTCACGCCGGCTTCCTCGCATATTCTCTGAGCCTCCATCGCCTGACTGATCGTTCGAGCCAGCGGTTTTTCGCAGGCAATGTGCTTTCCCGCTGCAGCAGCGGTCTTGATGTTATCGAGATGAGTCGGGGTCGGGGTGCAAATATCGACCACATCGAATTCTATTTCTTTAAGGGCGTCTTCCAGCTTCGCAAAAGCGCGCGCCGATAGAGAGTCCGCCAATTCCTGCGCAGCCTCAATCCGCAGGTCACATATGGCGACCACCTCCGAATTGGGCATCGAGGCATATATATTGGCATGCGTCCTACCCATCGTGCCTGCGCCTACCACAGCCACTCGTTGCATAAACGTACCTCCTCGTAAAAATTTATCACTCCCGCATAAAACAGAACCAGGCCTAGATCAAAATCATCCCAGGAACCTGGAGGATATCGCGCAGCCGCGCGAGATATTGGGCAGCGGGTGCGCCATCCAATATTCGATGATCGAATGACAGACACAGATTCATCATCGGCCTGATCACCACCTCGCCGTTTACCGCGACCGGCTTATCGACTATCCGGCATACAGCCAGAATCGTGCTCTGACCCGGTGTGATGATGGGAGTGAAGCTGTCCACTCCATACACACCTAAATTCGTAACCGTGAAGGTTCCTCCCGAAAGATCTTCCGCAGTCGCCTTACCGGTCCTGGCGCGTTCGGCCAGCGCCTTGATCTCCTTGGAAATATCTACCACGGATTTGCTCTGGGTGTTTTTAACCACCGGAACAAGCAAGCCGCCGTCAATCGCCGTGGCTATGCCAATATTAACCGTGTCTGCGATGACGATCTTGTCGCCTTGCAACGAAGCGTTCGCCAACGGGACATCCGACATAGCTTTAGCGGCAGCCTTAACAATAAAATCCGTATACGAAAGCCGCACACCATATTGCTTTTCCACTTCCGCCAGAAGTTGCTCACGCAGCGCCACGCACGCGCTCATATCGACTTCGGTGACCAACGTTACGTGTACAGCCGAAAACGCGCTCGCTGAAACATTTTGCGCCACCATCTTGCGCATTCCAGCAAACGGTATCGTGGTCCCGGCGCCCGTGGGCGGAGTAACGGGCGCTTGCATTCCCTCGATATCGCTTCGAGTGACTCGCCCTCCGATGCCTGTCCCTTGAACATCACCTATCGCCACCCCCATATCCGCAGCCACTTTAGCCGCTAGAGGGGTTGCTTTGGTTGATGCGGCATAATCGAGCACATCTCTCTCGATAATCCGCCCATTCGGCCCTGTTCCTTTTCCGGCGAGCGCATTGATATCGATTCCTCGCTGCCTTGCCTCTCGACGTGCCGAAGGAGATGCCATGACCTGGCCTGGAATCACAGGCACTGCAGGCTCGGTTGGCTCAGGCGCAGTCGGAACGGCAGTTGGCGCAGCAGGCGCCGTTTGTGTGGGGGGTGCGGTTTCAGTTGCGGCCGGAGACTGCACGGCCAAATCTTCGATCGATTCCCCCGCCTGCCCGATTATCGCTATTGGATCCTGCACCGGCACAATATCGTCGGCCGGGGTCAATATCTTGAGTAAAACCCCGCTTTCGGGTGCTTCAACCTCCATATTGACCTTGTCGGTCATCACCTCAAGAAGCGGCTCGCCTTCAGTGATCGAATCGCCTTCGTTTTTGAACCATTTTATAATCGTCCCTTCCTCCATCGTCTGGCCGAGAAGGGGCATGAGCATTTTGGTTGCCATCTCTTATGACTACCTTTCCCTGGGTTTATTCACACAACAGTATCTCTTCGCCTTGCCGGGGCGGCTTTCCTTCCGAGTTTTGGCGATCAGGCGAATCTGAATAATATGACGCTTGAGCGCACGATCATCCCCTTGATATAATAGCCTCTGAAAGGAAGTGTAAACATGGGATACCCTGTTGCCTGGAAGATAATCGCCGATCATCTCGTGGAGGGAAAAATGATTCCCGGGACCGAGATCGGTATTGGTATAGACTCAACCTTGACTCAAGACGCCACCGGCACGATGGCTTATTTGCAATTTGAGGCTCTCGATGTGCCCAAAGCGCTCACAAAGCGCTCGGTGAGTTATATCGACCACAATACCCTGCAGACCGGATTTGAGAACGCCGACGACCACGCATATTTGCAGAGTGTCGCGGCCAAACACGGTATATATTTCTCGAGGCCGGGCAACGGTATCTGCCACCAGGTGCAATTGGAGCGCTTCGACGTGCCGGGAGAAACCCTGCTTGGTTCCGACAGCCACACCCCCACTGCAGGAGGGCTTGGCGTTTTGGCAATAGGGGCAGGCGGGCTGGATGTCGCCGCGGCGATGGCGGGGCAGCCTTTTTATCTCCCGATGCCTCGCATCTGCCTCGTGAAGTTGACTGGTTCGCTTGGGCCTTGGGTGTCTGCAAAAGATGTCATTCTTGAGGTGCTTAGAATCCTCGGAGTGAAGGGCGGAGTGGGCAAGATCATCGAGTATGGCGGAGATGGAATCAGGAGCCTGTCGGCCACCGACCGCGCCACCATCACAAATATGGGGGCCGAACTGGGGGCCACTACCTCGATCTTTCCAAGCGACGAGATCACGCGCACGTTTTTGGAATCACAAGGCAGAGGTAAGGACTGGCGAGAGCTGCTTCCGGATGCCGACGCCAAGTATGACGAAGTCATCGAAATCGACCTAAGCTCACTGGAGCCTATGATCGCTAAACCACACTCTCCGGATAACGTGGTTAAAGTCAGTGATGTCGCGGGGACCAAAGTGGATCAAGTCGCGATCGGGAGCTGCACCAACTCTTCGCTGCGAGATTTGATGATTGTTGCAGGAGCCCTCAAAGGTAGAACTGTACATCCAGATGTCAGCCTGGTCATATCTCCGGGTTCAAAGCAAGTCTTTGAAATGATCGCGCGTAATGGGGCGTTAGCCGAGATGGTCGCATCCGGCGCGCGTATACTCGAATCCGCTTGCGGGCCTTGTATCGGGATGGGCCAATCCCCTCGGACAAATGCGGTCTCGATCCGCACATTCAACCGCAACTTTGAAGGGCGAAGCGGCACAAAAAGCGCACAAGTCTACCTTGCCGGGCCGGAGACAGCGGTGGCAGCGGCAATTACCGGTGAAATCAGCGACCCGAGAAATCTGGGCGAGCCTGTAAGTTTCGTCGCTCCGGAAAAATATCTCACCGACGATCGCATGGTGCTTCCGCCGAGCGACGACCGGCAATCCGTGCAAATCGCAAGAGGGCCGAATATAAAACCTCTACCCAGAAACAGCGCTCTTCCGGACACAATATCCGGCAAAATTTTGCTGAAAGTTGGCGACAATATCACAACCGACGATATTATGCCCGCAGGCTCAAAAGTGCTCCCGCTTCGGTCGAATATCCCGGCCATCTCCGAGTATGTTTTCGCTGCGATTGACCCCGATTTCGCTAAAAACGCGAGAGAATGCGGGGGAGGGCTGATCCTGGGCGGAGAAAATTACGGACAGGGTTCTTCTCGTGAGCATGCGGCCCTGGCTCCAATGTATCTCGGCGTTAAGGCGGTGATTGCCAAATCGTTCGCGCGTATCCATCGCCAAAACCTTATCAATTTCGGAATCTTGCCGCTCAAGCTGTCCGATCCCGGCGATTATGATTCCATCAATAGATTCGACGATGTGGAGATTGGTCGAGCCGCAGATACACTTCAGAAGACGGGTTCGTCGTTCGTTTTGACCAACAAAACATCCGGCAAGTCGATTCATCTCACGGCTGATTTATCCGAGCGAGAACGAGAAATGGTGCTGGCGGGTGGACGGCTGAACTTCATAAAAGCTCGCCTGTAAGCCAACGGCAAGCTGTTTACGGCCGGACGAATTGGGGCACAAATGCAAGGGAACTCTCCCTTGTTGCAGACTACCATTTGCCTGGCCGTATATGAAACCAATACGCCATAACAACAAAGTTAAAGTGTTGATAGCGATGTCATTCGCCGTCATATTCAGCGCAATAGGCAATGTCTACCTAAGCCGGGGTATGAGGTGTGTGGGTGAGATGGGCTATGAATGTGCTCGCGAGGCGATATCGGGAACGCTAATGCACCCATATATCATCGTGGGCGTGGTATTTATGGCCGCTTTTTTGTTGCTGTATCTGGCTTCGTTATCTTGGGAGGACCTGAGCTATGTGCTGCCGCTGACAGCCGGCGACTACGTGCTGATTACGGTGCTTGCTTTCTTTTTTCTCCACGAGCATGTGGATGTCCTGCGGTGGGTAGGCTCGGTTCTAGTGACCGCTGGAATCGTGCTGGTCGCCAGGAGCTAGCAATGGAAATAGCGATATCTCTGGCCTGCGCGATTTTATTCGGAGCAGTAGGAGACATATTGCTCAGCAGGGGTATGCGGCAAAATGGGGAGGTGGAAATACGCCGGTTGTCCGATTTGCCGCGAAATATCGGGATAATTGTCCGCACACCCTGCATAATATCAGGCATTATTTCTCTTATGTTCTATTTCTTTTCTTATCTGGCCGCTCTGGCCTACACAGACGTCAGCGTCGCGGCGCCGCTAACGGCGTTGAGTTACGTGCTGGTGACGATATTTGCAGCCGTTTGGATGCACGAAAGGGTAAATCCGGCGCGCTGGGCAGGAGTTGCGATCGTCACGCTCGGCGCGGTATGTGTGGGGTTGAGCAGCTAGGTTCGCAGCAGATCCTCATAATACAAAAACTGCTGCGCCCAGCCCGCCCGGCTGCCGTAACGATCCCGAAACATCTGGGCTATTGTGTAGTAAAGCCCAACAGTCATCGACTTTGTATCTATCTCCGGCAAAAACAATCTATGCGCAAGCTGGCGCACGTGCGTATCGACCGGCACTGATTCATCTTTGTCCAGCGCAAACAGGCACACACAATCGGCGATTTTGAGACCAACGCCGGTCAGCGTCGATAGCTGCTCGCGGGCCTGGTCATATGGAGCGTCTCTTAAAGAGTCCAACCAATTCGGCCCGTTCTCGAGAATCTGCCGGGCGGCAGACATGATGTTTTTGCCTCGAAAACCAAGTGAGCGAGATGCGGTGAGATCCGCATCGGCCAGTCTGCGGCAGTCCGGAAATGCATGGTAACAAACCCCATTTTCCTCGCAGATAAAATCGCCGTATCTGCCGGCCAGATCTTCTATTGCGGCGCTGATTCTGTTGATACTGTTCGCCGCGGAGCACATAAACGAAAACAGCGTTTCGGAAGGCTCCTGCCGAAGCAGCCGAAGCCCGTGAAATCGTTTTATTTGCTCTGCCAGATGCGTATCGCACTGGGAAAGATCGGCATATATGCTCCTAACGTCATCGCCCAGCCGAAGATAATCTTTTATCAACGAAGAATCGTCATCAGGATAGGTCTTCCAGTATAGAACGCCGTCTTCGACTCGCAGCCTGACGAGCCGATCCCCAACAACCCCCTGCCAAAACCCATCCTGTGTCCGCCGCCATCGAAAAGCCTGCCCGCAGGCCAGTGTAGTATCAAGCTCTAAGGGCTGCTCCTTGAGATCAATGCTATTCATAAAACTTAACCCGCGCATGCCACCACGACGCAAGATTATGCTTTCGCTTCGTCGCAGGCCGATTTTGCCCTTGCCACGTTGTCGTTCCACATCCCTATGAACTGTTTCAGGGTTGGCGCGACGTAAATCGTGTCCTCATACTCCGACGCGGCGACGCCGTCAGTGGAGTTGAAGACCTTCTCCCAATCCGGCCATATTCGCTTCAGTGTGTCATTTCTACTCGCCCAAATCTTTCCCGCTGTAGGAAAGCCGTCCGCGTCCATATCGCGGGGCAGAGTTTTCCAGTCATCTATTTCCAGCGGCATTACATCGAGATACATACGCTGTATATTGCCGAAGTCCGTAGAGAACGGCACATCAAGAAGCTCGGTATTTTGGAAGAAATTACGCTTGGATGCAGTCAGGATGCGCGGCCGCACCGACTCGTTTTGCAGCAGAACCGTGACGCGTTTTGTACACAAACTGCCCGCTCGGTCGATAGCATCCTCTTCGGCTTCGGGGTCGAACTCGATACCTTTTGAGCGGCACTCAGCGATGAAATCGGCATTGTTGATCGCCGGATCGGTCAGCTTTTTAATCGATGCAGGATTGAGATCAGAACCCACCCCATCGAGCAGCACGCGAACTCGATAATCGCGAATAGCATCATTAAATCGGCCGATCATGCTGGTCACAACCGACCCGCCCTCACCATCATCGACGGCCTCTCCGGTCCGCTTTTCGTAGTCTCGTATACCGTTTTCGGTAGCCATCGAGGCAGCATACATCTGCGGAACCTCGTAACTGAGAGTCACATTCGTGAACATCCGCTCCTTGACAGCGTCAGGAAATGCCTCGGAACGACCCGCATTGAAGCTTCGGATCGTATTCAACGCCGCCTGACCGGTGCAAGCTATCTTGAAATGATTGTTTGATTTGCCGATTCGTTTTGCTGCGGCCTGCATGTAGACAGGATCCGCGCCATCGAGCAATATGTCGTCGAACACTTTCACCCGGTCACATAAAATATCGTATATCTGCCCACCGGCATAAGTAAGTTTCTTTTCATCGGAGTGCCAATCGGGTCGTAGTTGGAACGCTACCCTGCCAAGCCCCCTCAGCAAGAATATCGACCTCAAGCCAAGCATCGCATCGACCACAACCCATTCTGTGAACTTAACCGCGCCCCAGTCCTCGGCCTCTCCTTTGGCAATCTGCTCACGAGCGATAATTTTGCGAACCTCATGCCACTTGTTCGGGAAGCTCAATATGTAGTCTGCAGCTTCCTGCCCCCAGATGTTGCCCTTGCCGGACAGGTCATCTTCACCGAGCACTGCAATGGCGGGGTTTGTCGTCCCACCCAGACTCCCCATTCGGCGGCATCGGACTGCCTGCAGCCCGTAGTCATTGAAAAACTGGGTTCTGGTCTCACCCTGCTCGCGGGCGAAGTATAGATCCGGGTAGTACATTCCTTTCTGATAGAGCAAACAGAAGCACGAGATATAGTTGCCGGCGTTTGCGTATGGGTCGAGATTGTTTTCTTCCTGCCATTTGCGCGCCCATCCGGCAAAAAGATTATCGCCCTTGTTTGTCGCGGTATCTTCTAGTTTGATCTGCTCCAAGACTCGTTTCAACGCCTCAGGATCAATTTCAGACCATTTATGCACGAGATCAATTGCAGAGCCATAGATGATTCGCGTCGTCGGGGTGGCGAAGATCGCATCGCCGTGCAATCGACGAGCAGACAGATTATGATCCAGCTCAACCGGAGCAAGCAAAGACTCTGCGACTCCGAGCATGAACGAGATTATTCGCTCACGCAACCGGGGGCTGCTATCTTCGAACTTAGCATCCAATGCCCTGCCTATATCGGCAAAATCGACAGCAAAATCGTTAGGTGTGGTAAAAAACAACATCTTTTGGCGCGCAAGCTCGATATCCCAGCCCGGCATCATCCCTTCGGTTCTCTCATCAGCTTCCAAAACAAGGTTCAGTATCACTTCGGCGTTTGCGGATGGCATTTTATTCTCCTAAGTGTCTATTCATAACACGAAATTGGCAGAAAATATGGTGACGTATCTGTGATCCGAATAACCTGGACACAAACTCCCCACACGCCATATTGTAGTGCCACAGGAAAATGTCGTCAACCAAGTCGCAATATGTCTCGATCAACGGAAACAGTTTCGCTTGCACAAGCGTAACTAGAGAGGCGGGGTTGAAGCCTGATATTATTATAACCCCTGTTTGACTCAAAATCAGTCGCCGGTGACATCAACACAGCTTGACTCGTTGACTGAGAATGGTTGAAGTGTTAGTATCATGCCTGTGCGGGCGGAACTGAGAAGATCGGTCCGCGTTTTAGTTTTCGGAGGAAAAAGCTTGAGCATATACCGCAGATCGATCGTATGCATCGTGGCGTTTGCTTTCATTATTACAGCTCTTGGAACGGTGGCATTTGCCGCGTCGTGGCCGGAGCCTTCACCTGCAGACGTGAAAAATATCATGCCCGTATCGGAGGTTAAGCGTGGGATGCGCGGCTACGGCCTCACGGTATTCCACGGCACTAAGATCGAGAAGTTTGATGTGCTGGTTTTGGGTGTGTTAAAGAAAATGAACACCGGTCGTGACCTGATAATGGTTCGCGTCGGGGGCGGGATTATATCCAGCCGGGGCACCGGGATCATCGGCGGCATGAGCGGAAGCCCTGTCTATATTAGCGGCAAACTCATAGGAGCCATCAGCTACGGAGCGACTTTCGCCAAAGAACCGGTCGGTATGGTGACGCCGATAGCCGACATGCTCGAAGCCTGGGACTCGAACCTGCCCAAGCACGCCACCGGATATTCCAGTGCGCAGTCTCTGCCTGAGCCGCTGACAATTGACGGCGCGACGGTCAATAAAGTCGAGATCGACCCTGACGGTAGAAACCCGCGCGGAATAGACGAGGGCACATTATATATGCGGCCTCTGATGACCACGATGATGGTGAGCGGTATGTCGCAGCGCGGGATCGACAAACTTGCCGACATCCTCAAGCCATTCAATATTCGACCTATGGCCGGGCCAGGCGGCGCTTCCGATCCGGATGCGGAAATTGACTCCAGCCTGAAACCAGGATCGGCGGTCGGGATGTCGCTGGCATCGGGTGACGTCGACCTTACCGGCATCGGCACGGTGACTTATAACCGGGGCGGCAGGATTCTGGCATTCGGCCACCCAATGTTGGGTATCGGCGCAGTGGATGCGCCCATGACCACAGCTTATATTACGGATGTGCTATCGAGCTATTATTCTTCCAATAAAATGGGGGCGTCCATCAAGACAGTGGGGCGAATTTTTCAAGACAGGCCCTGGTGTATCGCCGGAGCGCTGGGAGCCTCGCCAAAGATGATCCCTGTGACTATCAATATTAAAGATGAGGCATTCAAGCGCGACCGGGTTTATCAGATCAAAGTGATCAACCACCCGCTGCTTGCCCCGCGTTTGATAGCTCTTGTGACTAATGAAGCGATTTATAACATCCACCCCACCCCCGGCGACGCTACGGCGGAGGTGAGCTATGATGTGATAGCCGATCAGGTCGGCAAAATATCGCGATCCAATGTATTTTTCGACCCGGCATCTGTGGATTTGCAGACTACGATGGACATTTCTTCGCTGCTGCAGCTTCTTAGTGCCAATAGGTTCCAGCCGCTGGATGTGCACTCGGTAAACCTGCGAGTGAAAATATGGGATAAGCGCAACACCGCCACTATTGACCGAATATTCGTAAAAAAGAGCGAGTTCGAGCCGGGCGAAACGGTGGACGTGGGAGTGGTGATGCGGCCGTATAAGGCTGAGCGCATTACTAAGAATTACAAGGTAAAGATTCCCGCGACTGCGGCGGATGGAAAGATTATCCTCACGGTGCGCGGAGGGGCAACACCGGCAGGCATGATTATGGGTTCGTCCGCGGCTGTTCTGGCTCCCTCTGATGATGACGACGACACGCCGGTTTCTTCGATTATGATGCCTGGCGCTCCGGGCTTGGCGACGGCCGACAACGTCCGGCAGCTCGTGTCGAAGTTTCTTGAGCGCGAGAAGAACAATGAAATTGTGCTGCAATTGCTGATGCGAGGCACCGCGATGAACATCGCCGGAGAAAAGCTCGCCGGCCTGCCCAGCCCTATTGCGGATGTAATGAGATCGTCGCGCAACTCCGGCCTGAAAACTGAACGAGAAGAGGTCAAAGAAGTCTATCCCGACGATGCCATTATTTACGGCACTGCCAGATTGATGATAGATGTCAAAAAGAAGAGGCTCAAAGAAGGCAAGCCGGCGGCAAAACCGGATTCACCCAGCATCACAATCGACTCAAGTTCGGACACATCGTCATCGTTGGGCGGCACGGATTCTATGGATCTTGACTTGATGGATTTCGACAGCGGCGGCCTGGTCGCGCGGGACGACGATGATACGACTTTGAAAATCGATGATTTGGATGCAAAAGAATCAGCGAGTCCGGATGATTCTACGCCCACGACACTGACGGATAGCTCCAAAAAGGATTCGGAATCTGCTGCAGCATCTGAATCCGACAAATCGCCTGCCTCGCCAAAATCTAATGTGAAAACCGTGGTAAGGCAGGCGCAGACCTGGTCACAGAAGCTGCAATCCGATTTTGCGATGGGGACATTTGCAGGAGTATCGGCCTCCAGCGAGAACAAACTGGAACTAGCCCCCACTCTGAAACTGCTTGCTGAGACACCCGAGCAATTCGTCTGGTGCGTCGCCTCGGCTAAAGACGGCGTATATGCAGGGACAGGTAACTCGGGTCGGATCTATAAGATCAGCCGCTCGGGAGAGAGCAAGATTTTTTATGAGACCGGGGAACTTGAGGTCCATTCCATAGCAATCGATCCGTCGGGCAATGTCTATGCGGGCACTGCGCCGAACGGCAGGATATTTAAGATCAGCCCGGATGGAACCGGCAAAATGATCTTCAAGACGGCCGAAAAATACGTCCTTGCGCTTGCGCTGGACCCAGAGAACAATCTCTATGCGGGGGTCGGGGACGCCGGCGTAGTATATCGAGTCCGGCCTGATGGTTTCGGGGCGCCATTTGCGACGATGAACGAACAGCAGGTGCTGAGCCTGCACTGGGACCCTCACGGGTCATTGTTGATCGGCACCGGGATAAACGGGATAGTCTACAGGGCGAACAAAAATGGCGGCGTCCAGCCTATATTCGACGCTGCGGAGAGTTCGATCACCTCGGTAGTGGCCGATGGTGACGGAAATGTCTACGCGGGAACCGCGCCGAAGGGAATCATTTATAAGATCACCCCCGACGGTCGGTCGAAGTCAGTATATTCCAAAGCCAATCGAGTATTGTCGATGATCAGCGACTCGCGCAATAACATATATGCCGTATCGGATAACACGCTTGTGAAGATAACGCCCGACGAAAGAGTGGTTCAGCTCGATTCCTCGCGCGACAAAGTCACCTATTTGTCGCTGGCGCTGAACGAAGAGACCGATGAGTTATATGCGGGCACCGGCAACATTGGCTCGGTGTATGTAAGCAAGTGCTGCGACATAAAGGGCAGTTATGAGTCTGCGGTTCATGATGCGAAGATGATATCGAAGTGGGGCCGAATAAAGTGGGTGGCGGACGCGCCTGATGGCTCGACAGTGGAACTGCGAACCCGCACGGGTAATGTCGAGGATCCCGACTCGACCTGGACTGATTGGTCTGCGCCGTATACCACCGCCAGCGGAGAGTCCATAAAAAGCGAGGCAGGGAGATATATTCAGTATCAAGTGAGCTTGTCAACCACAAAACCCGACATCATGCCGCGGATATCGTCGGTTGCGATTACATATCTGACGCCGAATCAGCCGCCGACAGTGAAACTGACAACCCCGGTGGGTGGCGAAGTGTGGGCGGGCAGCCAGACAATCAAATGGATCGGCACCGACCCTGATAATGACAAGCTCAGCTATGATGTGATGTCATCAAACGATGGGGGGAAAACCTGGAAGACGCTTGTCGGATCTATGAGCGGGACAAATCTGGAAATGAAGCCCGCCGACGAGATAAAGGCCAAGATCACCTCGGAACTTGAAAAAGCTGATGATATCCCAGCAGATCTAAAGGCCAAATTAACCAAAGACGCGAAAAACCAGGCCAAGCCAAAATTGGATACGCCATCCAAACCGCCGACTCCATCCTCAACGAGCACTTCTTACACGTGGAATACCTCGACGGTGGAGGATGGAACATATATTGTGAAAGTCATCGCCAGCGATAAGAACAGCAACGCCGATGATCCACTAACGGACACAATCATATCCGAGCCGTTTACTGTTTGCAACAAGGCTCCTGAGCTAAAGATGGGCCGAAAGAGCGTGACCGTTAAAGGGGCGTCCACTGCGACTATAACGGGCACAGCGTCTAGTGAGCGAGTCGAAATTGCCGGGGTGCAGTATCGAGTCGATGGCGGCGAATGGGCCGCAGCGGCGGCAGACAGCGGGTTGTTCGGTTCGCCGACTGAGAACTTCACCATCACGACATCGGAGTTGAGCGCAGGCACGCACAAAGTCGAAGTGCAAGCTATCGACGCGGCAGGCAATGCCGCGAGTGCGACGGTAGAGGTTAAAGTCAGCTAATCGACGAGCAGCACAATGATTCGCACGGCCGGGGTATATGCCTCGGCCGATTTTTATACAAGGAAAGCGTGGGGCTGGTATTGAAGCTTTCGTATTATCTGCTGATCGTTTAAGGAGAGTTGTTGGATGATTGACTCGCATGTGCATTTGAGGTGGCCGAGTGATATCGAGAACCTGAACAAGCTGCGTGAGGCGATAGGTGCGCAGCGGATTTGTGTGGTATCAGTCATAGGCAAAAACGATATCAACGACAATCCCGGACTGTATGCGGCAAAGTCCGCCCATCCCGAGACGACGTATATATTCACTGCGTTGGATCACAGCGTTCATTTCAGCGGCGGCAAAATCTGTGCGCCGTCAATGGAAAAACAAATCGATGAGCTTCTGGCTGTGGGCGCGGATGGATTGAAGCTCATCGAAGCCAAGCCTACTCACAGAAAGTTGGTGGATATCCCCATAGATAGCGATCGCTATGCGGCTATGTTTGAGCGCGTGCAGGATGCCGGGCTGCCGGTAACGTGGCATGTGGCTGACCCGGAGGAGTTTTGGTATCCCGAGCTGACTCCGTCGTGGGCGAGCGGCAGAGGATGGGGTTATGACAGCACCTGGCCTGCCAAGGAAAGCTTTTATGAAGAGGTAGACTCTGTGCTGCGACGATACCCTGACTTGAAGGTGGTCTTCGCGCACTTCTACTTTTTGTCTGCTGATCTCGGTCGCGCGGGGGCGCTGCTGGACGAATTTGGTGGAGTTCATCTGGATTTGGCCCCAGGAATCGAGATGATGTATAACATGTCGAAAGACCCCGCCACTGCTCGAGAATTTTTCATCAAATATTCCGACCGCATAGTCTTTGGGACGGATATCGAGGCTGCTTCTTCAGAAAAAGAGGCAAAAATCAGGGCCAGTGTGGTGACACGATGGCTGGAGACTGACGACGATTATAGAGTTGATCCGGAGGCCGATTACACACTTGGGCCGCCTGAGGACGGCATCATCCGTGGGATGAAGCTGCCCAATGAGAGTCTGGATAATATCTACACGAACAATTTTGAGCGATTGGCGGGAGCAAAACCAAAGACGTTGAATGTAGAGTATGCTCTGGAGCTATCGCTCAGGCAACTGGATGCTATTCGTGCTCTGGGCGGAGAGCCGGAGCCTGCCGTAGAGGCTATAGACATGCTGAAGGCCGGCATATAAAAGAATAACACACGACACTATAACCCGGGCGATTGATATTTAGAGTTGTTGGGGTATGTAATATCCGGCGGTCCGATTACTCTTATCGGAGGTACAAATCGTGGAGCGTATCTTCAGAGCTAGCCCGACGACGAAGCCCGGCGGAGGACTCAAGGACAGGCCTCTGTGCGAGTTGTGCGGGAGACCGGTGAAGGTCTCCAGTGACGATTACCAACGCGGCGAGATTCTTTGCACCCACTGCGCCGGTGAAGAAAGGGTCGCGGATACATCCGAAGAAGAGGCCTACTGGAGTCCTGAACGAGTTACCTGACCAGCAAGACTCAAGCAGGCTTTGTCACGGCATAGACAGCTAAATGCTCAGTGTTGCGGATTCCGCGCTCGCTTGCCAATTTGCGCTGGATTTCCCTGACGAACACTGCATCCTTGGCTGCGTCAAAATCCGACACGGTTTGGGAGGATAGCAAAAATCTCGCAAACGAATCGATGTCGGGACAATAGTTGACGCCGAAATACTCGACGAAAAAGACAAGTTCAAGGCCGGCGGCTGTTACCGCATCCGGAATCGCGAATCGCACCGGGCGGGCCGGCGGCCAATTTATTCCACGCCCAAATATCTCCTGAGTTTCGATATAATGCAGTTCGCCGCTGGTGACTCCGATCAAGACCCCGCCTGCCGATAAAACACGAGCTAAATCCTCGAACGACGCTGCCTCCCCGCACACGCAGATCAGATCATATTCACCGTCTATGGTCGCCAGCGATGCTCCGTTGATGCATTCCGGCTCACCGCAATCATCATCAAGACAATCTACATACAAGGCATTGCCGGTGACATCGGCATACCGGCAGGCCAATTCGACAAATAAAGACTGCGGATCGTCGCTCTCCCACTCGACAGCGCATCCGGAGCGCTGTTTCGTCCAGCGATCTATCATAGCTTTCCACTGGTCCGGTTTTTGCACAACAAACTCCGCGAACAAGATGAGGTATTATACCAAACATTGGATATGCAGGATTCAAACTCGCTCCCTTGACACGGCTTTATGGGCATTGTAGACTTCGAGCATGAGTGATCAAAAAGAAGAAGTAATCGGGCGTGTCTGGGTTGCAGCTATTCTCGCACTGCTGGTTTTGCTTATTGTGGGGATATTGTTGTATTTGAAGATGGGTGCCCCTCTGGTCGAACAGCCTCGTCGACCGGCAACAGACAGGGTCTCCGAATCCATTCATCATGGCTCTGCGTCTTGTGAGGATGTGGGTATATCATTATTGGATGGATGGAGAGTATGAATTAAAGAAAGGCTGTAGCGCTTCAAGGCCTCGAATAATATTCGGGGCCTTTTGTCCTGGTTATCCGTTATATTTCATTGCTAGCGATCATTATGTGACAGTATTGCACTGTGCTGGTCTGCCATCCAATCTCTATGACAACGGTTTGTTTGCTCTCCTGACGGGGAATGTACTCGGTGTAGATCACATTCTAATGTCGGGAGGCAAAAAATGCGACCCGTAACCTTGCTGATGTTAGCAGCAGTTTTCGCATTGGCTGGGACCGCGGCGCTGGCACAGACTTGCCCGCCCGCTCAGGCAGCAAGTGGATCACCGTGTCCGGCGCCTGCGGCGGTTTGTCCGTCACCGTGCCCGGCCCCGTTGACCTGTCCGCCTGCTCCTTGTCCGGGCGAGTGCGCCGCTATACCCGCGGCCGTTGGCGCCGGTCCAGTTCCGGCGTTCTGCGAATTGACCTGCGAGACCGGCTTTGACGCCGCGTTCGTGCGTGCGATGTATCAACAGCACGTCAATATCATCGGTCTTGCCACTCTGGCGATACAACAGTCGACTGATGCAAGCTTGAGAGACCTGTCCGGAAAGATCCGCTATGAGCGGACCAAGATGAATGAAAAACTTGTTAAGCACGGCAGAGCATTGGGCGTTTGCGACCTGAATCTTGCGTGTGACAACTGCCTGTTCGATCAGGTCAATACGCTCGTCGGCCAAGACTTTAACATCAAGTATGCTGTGTTGATGATCGGCATGCTGCAACAGTCTATGGATGCCGCGAAGATCGGAATGGAGCGCGCGAGCATAGCCGACCTTCGCAACACTGAAAAAATCGAATACAGAGCGTCGCAAAACGAGATTATGGCGCTGCAAAACTGGCTGGCCAGGCAGGGCATAAGTTGTCCCGCAGTGCAGGCCGTACCGTGTCCGGCTCCAGCGGCCGGTCCCGTATGTCCGGCACCGGTTCCGGTATGTCCTCCTGCGCCTTGCCCCAGTGTTTGTCCATAATAAACAAGTAATGCGCAAAGCGCCTTGGGATATTTGACCCCAGGGCGCTTTTATTTGCCGTATACTAACTCGCAGATTTAGATGAGCGCCATTTTTATGACCTCATCGGCGTGCTTGACGAAGTTGAAAGTCATCTCCAGCCGAACATCCTCTGGAATATCCTCGAGGTCTTTTTCGTTCTCCTTGGGCAAAATAACTGTGCGTATCCCCGCTCTGTGTGCGGCGAGCACTTTTTCTTTCACCCCTCCGACCGGCAGCACCCGTCCGCGCAGTGTTATCTCCCCCGTCATTGCGATATCTTTTCTTATCGGCCGCCGCGTAACAGCAGAGGCAATCGCAGTGGCAATTGTGATCCCCGCAGAAGGCCCATCCTTGGGAACCGCACCTTCGGGCACGTGAATATGCAAATCAGCGCGAGAGTAGAACTCCTCGTCAATGTCAAGCATATTCGCGCGGGATCGAACATAGGTGAGGGCGGCCTTTCCAGATTCTTGCATAATATCGCCGAGCTGCCCAGTGAGCGTGAGGTTGCCTTTTTCCCCTCTCATCATCACTACCTCGATGGAGACGATATCCCCGCCAAACTCGGTATAAACCAATCCGGTTGCCACGGCTATCTCGTCTTTTTCCCCTGCCCTGCCGTAGCGATGCTTGGGATGACCAAGATACGTCCGAATATCACGCTCTCTGACCGTGATCTTCTCAGAGGAACCCTTTGCGACCTCTCTGGCGACCTTGCGACAGATACTCGCAATTTCTCGCTCCAGCCCACGCACTCCGGCCTCACGGGTGTACTCCCTAATCAGCTTTCTTACAGCCGAGTCATGCAGCACAAGTTGAGAACTGTTTAAGCCGTTTTCTCTGATCTGTTTAGGAATCAGGAAATCTTTGGCGATCCGCAGTTTTTCTTCTTCGATGTAACCCGAGAAACGTATAATCTCCATTCGGTCCCGCAGAGCAGGTGGGATTGTGTCGAGCACGTTTGCGGTTGTAATAAACATCACATCGCGCAAATTGAACGGCACATCCAGATAATGGTCGCCGAACGAATCGTTTTGTTCCGGATCGAGGGCCTCCAACAGAGCCGCAGACGGGTCTCCGCGGAAGTCCGCGCCTATTTTGTCTATCTCATCCAACATGAACACAGGGTTTCGGGTATCGACCTGCTTGATGCCCTGGATGATTCTACCGGGCATAGCGCCTATATAAGTGCGACGATGGCCTCTAATCTCGGCCTCGTCGCGAACACCACCCAGCGACATTCTATAGAACTTTCGTCCCAAAGCTCTGGCAATCGATTTGCCGATTGATGTTTTTCCTACTCCAGGCGGCCCCACGAAGCACAAAATCGGGCCTTTGATCTCGCTGGCAAGCTTTCTCACAGCCAAAAACTCTACTATGCGCTCCTTGACCTTCTCCAGACCAAAATGATCCTCATCGAGCACCTCAGCCGCTTTGTCGACCTCAAGGGACTCCTCGGTCTGTTTGCTCCAGGGCAGGGATATCAGCCAATCGAGATAATTGCGAATAACCGAGCCTTCCGGGGAGCCGAACATCATTTTATCCAGACGATCGAGTTCTTTGAGTGACTTGTCTTCGATCAGCTCGGGCATATTTGCCTCGGCTATTTTTGCGCGATATTCTTCGACTTCCGATGAGCGGCCATCTCGCTCACCCAATTCATGCTGGATAGCTTTGAGCTGCTCGCGAAGAATATATTCCCTTTGTGTGTCCCCCATCTCTTTTTCCACGCGGCTGCGGATATTTCGCTGGATAGCGAGGACTTCGATTTCTCGCTCAAGAATCAAGTTCAGTTTTTCGAGCCTGTCCTCAACTCCTATAGCCTCCAGCAACTCCTGTTTGACTTCCGTGCGAATCGGAAGATGCGGCGCGATCATATCGGCCAATCTGCCGGGTTCTTCGATGTTGGAGACGGTAATGAGCAGTTCCGGGGGAATCGGATTGCCGTTTTGCCCCGCTTGATTCTGAACAAGCTCATCAAACAGAGATACTACGCTGCGCATCAACGCCTCTATACGCAGACCCGATGGCGGCCGAACCTCTGGGAGCCGTTTTACGTGAGCCTTAAAAAAAGGATCGGACTGCGCAAAGCGCGTGATTTTGGCGCGCTGCAAGCCCTCCAGGGTGACTCTTACAGTGCCGTCCGGCACTCTCAATACCTGCACGATTTCGGCTACTGTCCCAACTTTATATATTTCGTCGGCGGATGGATCCTCCAGGTCAACATCACATTGAGTTGCTAACAGGACATACCTGTGATTTTCCAGCGCGAAATCAAGAGCGCGTATAGATTTTTCGCGCCCGAGAAACAAAGGGAAAAAGATGTGCGGAAAATAAACCGAATCTCTAATCGGTAGAACCGGCAGCACCCGCGGAAGTCTTCGACGAACGCCGTCCGCCTCGAGGCTCTGCAATCGATCCGGTAGCATATTGCTGATATTGGACATACTATGATGCTTGCTTGACCTCGCTCAGGGTGACGAGCGTCGGCTCCTTCTTCGATAAAATGGTCTCTTCAGTTATGATGCATTTTTTGACGTCCTTTGAGGAGGGAATCTCATACATAATGTTGAGCATAACCTCTTCAATTATCGCACGCAAAGCTCTGGCGCCCATTCCTCGACCCAGCGCCTCGCCGGCAATAGCGCAAAGAGCTTCGTCGGTGAAGGAAAGATCGACACCATCATATTCAAAGAACTTATGGTATTGTTTGACCAGAGCGTTTTTGGGCTGTGTCAGAATCTGCACAAGCGCATCCTGGTCGAGCGCGTTGAGGGTCGCTACGACGGGCAGGCGTCCGACGAACTCGGGGATAAGGCCGAATTTCAACAAATCTTCCGGGAGAACCTGCGCAAGAGTTTCTCCAACATTGCTGTCTCGTTTGCTCTTTATGTCCGCGCGAAAGCCCATACTGTTATCCGACACCCTGCGCCTGATCAAATCATCCAAGCCTTCAAACGCGCCGCCGCATATGAAAAGAATATTTGAGGTATCGATCTGAACATACTCTTGCTGCGGATGCTTACGCCCACCCTGCGGGGGCACGCTGGCAACGGTGCCTTCGAGAATCTTCAGCAGCGCCTGCTGCACACCCTCGCCCGATACATCCCTGGTAATGGAAGGGTTATCGCTTTTTCGCGTGATTTTGTCGATTTCGTCGATATAGATGATGCCGCGCTGGGCATTTTTGACGGTGCTTTGCAGACTATCGCCGGTATCGGAGACCTGCAGCAGCTTGAGCAGGATGTTTTCCACATCCTCCCCGACATATCCCGCTTCCGTGATAGACGTGGCATCGGCTATCGCAAATGGGACTTTTAGAATCTTCGCCAACGTCTGCGCAAGCAGTGTTTTTCCGGAGCCGGTGGGGCCGATGAGCAAAATATTGGACTTTTGCAGCTCAACATCACCCATCGGGACGTTAATGCGCTTATAATGGTTGTAAACCGCAACAGACAGCGCACGCTTCGCTTTTTCCTGGCCGACGACATATTGACTGAGGATTCGGTAGATCTCTTTGGGTTTAGGGATGGAACCGAGGGCGGAGAAATCAGTGGTCTGCTGCCCGGTTTCTCCACGAATAATTTCGTTACACAGCTCCACGCAGTCCAGGCAGATGCCGCCGTGGACTCCGACGAGCAATTTTTTCACCTGATCTCGCGCTTTACCACACAAAGAGCAGCGTTCGCCGGTTCGTTCGTATCCAATTCGTGCCAAATCTTACCTCCGGTCCAAGGGTCGCCGGTCACCAGTGCGCCTACAGGACTATGTCGGTGACCGACGATCGGCTACTGTCAACTTTTTTGCGGCTCTGTCAGAATCTTATCGATCAGGCCGTATTGCATACATTCGTCGGGGGACATATAGAAATCCCGATCGATGTCCTTTTCGATCTTCTCTCTGGGCTGATTGGAGTGTTTCGCAAGAAGGTCAATCAACAGAGATTTATAACGCAGCACTTCTTTTGCCACGATATCGATGTCCGATGGTGTGCCTCTGAAGCCGGCACTGCCCTGATGGATCATAATCCTCGAGTTCGGCAGAGCGCTTCTTTTGCCTTTAGCCCCCGCCGCCAACAGCACCGCCCCCATACTCATAGCATGGCCGACGCACGTCGTCGCAACGTCGGGTTTGATGATTTGCATAGTGTCGTAGATCGCCAACCCGGCAATCACCGATCCGCCCGGGCTATTGATATAAATATCTATATCCCGGTCAGGGTCTTCTTTCCACAAAAAGAGCAGTTGCGCAATGACCAGATTGGCAATGTCATCATCTATCGGCGTGCCTATAAAGATGATCCGATCCTTGAGCAATCGGGAGTATATATCATACGCTCGCTCGCCTCGCGAGCTTTGTTCCACTACCATGGGAATGAGAGACATAGTGTCCTGAGACTCCTTTCTCAAAAGGAAGTGACTCGATCTCTGCCTCTAAACGGCTTCGAAACAGCCACTACCCCACATTTTTAATATTGGATGCGCCGACCAAAAAATCGAGTGCTTTCTTATGCAGTAATTGATATTGTATATCTTTTTGTCTGCCTGTGCTGTCGATATAAGCTTTTGCTGATTCTATCGGAAGATGATTCGCTTCAGCAATCTTGGCGATTTCCGATTCCACATCGGCTTCCTCGACCTTGATATTTTCTTTTTCTACAACCTCATAAATCGCCAGATTAAGCTTCAAGGCCTTATCGGCTGTTTCAGCGTATTGCTCACGAAGCTGCTCGACTGTCTTGTTCTGATATTGCAGATACGCCTCAAGGGTAATACCCTGATCGCTTAACCTTTTCATCAGTTGATTTAGTCGTTCATCGACATTTTCTTTAACCATCACGTCGGGATAATCAATCGTTGACCCAGCGATAACTTTGTCGAGAATCTGATCCTGGACTTGTGTATCTGCTGATTCGATCGCCTGTTCTTCCAGCACCGATCGCACTTTGGCTTGCAGTTTCTCAACCGTATCCACGATTTCATCAGCGGCAGGAGGCTCAGGAAGATCGGCAGGGGGAGCAAAATACTCTGCAACCCACTCATCGGTAAGCTCCGGCAATGTGCCTTTGTGCAGCTCAACGAGCTTCACCCGCATAGATTTCTCTTTACCCTTCAGGTCTTCTTTCGGATAATCCTCCGGATATGTGACTGCAATAAGTTTTTCATCACCAACATTCATGCCGGTCAGAGCTTCATTAAACTCGGGCAGCGCCTCACCAATCACCGCAACATCTTTTTTTGGTTCGGCATCCGGCTCCTCTTCGTCAAAAAGTTCGAGCACCGCAGTGTCTTCCAGTTGTGCAGGCCGATCAGTGATTTGTTCGAATTTCATCTGCCTCTGCCGCATTTTCAGTATTTCAGCATCAACATCATCATTCGTGATCACATCGACATTTCGCTCGACTTCCAAGCCGACGTATTGCCCCAGTTCGACTTTGGGTGCGAGCGGCACTTTGGCGATAAAGACCAGCGGCTTTCCGATCTCACATTCTTCCAGGTCGATCTCGGCCAGCGCCCAAGGCTCGACTTTGGTCTCGGTTAATGCTTCGGAATATGCCGGTTGAATCAGTTCATCGAGGGCGCGTTCTATTGCTGCCTCATCTCCGACTACCTTTTCCAACACGACCCTTGGGGTTTTTCCCGGCCGAAACCCATCAACCTTGACCGTTTTAGCTAGTTGTTTGTAAGCGTCGTCGATTGCTGACCTGAATACATCGGCCTCGATCTCAATTCGCAGATCAACCTCACACGGTTTGGTCTGCTCCTGCGTAACCTGCATATTAGTACCCTCAAAAAAAAAGGATACAGGACGCTATCCTATACCCTATCTACGTAAAACTGGAGCGGGGGACGGGACTCGAACCCGCGACATCCACCTTGGCAAGGTGGCGTTCTACCACTGAACCACCCCCGCATAACCAATAACCCCTAAGACCGTGGTGGGCGAGGCGAGAGTTGAACTCGCACGCCTTGCGGCACTAGCTCCTAAGGCTAGCGTGTCTGCCATTCCACCACTCGCCCATCAAGGGTAGGTGGTGGACGATCAGGGACTCGAACCCTGGACCAATGGATTAAGAGTCCACTGCTCTACCAACTGAGCTAATCGTCCACGCAATCTGTTGTCACATTATACAGACCCAGACTGCCGACCGTCAAGTAAATACGGATAATTCCTTACCTGATTAACGACAATAAAATTATAACAACGCGGGCTTTGCGTGTCAACCCATTTCAGCGCAGTCGACTCATCAAACCAAAGCGGCCTCTTCTCCCGGGGTGAGGGCGTCAACCAGGCTGACTCGGGCATTCGATTTTTAGTTATTCGCAAAATATTTCCGGGCGGAAAATAGATTCCGCCCGGAATTTCGGTTAATTCAGCTTTTTGACTGTTATCGCATTCATAACAGGAGCAGTGCCAGTTACGTCTAGTGCGCCGGTCGCTGATACGAAGTCGGCAGCGGTGAACCCATGAGCAGTGAATTTAATCTTCACTGGTTTGCCAGATCCGTCGTCCACATAGAACGTATCATCATCGACCAACAGCACCTTACCCCAAAGGGTAAACTTAGCGCCGCTCGAGGCTATCGCGATGATCGGATCCCAGGCTGCCTTGTTGCTGAGGCCGTAGGCTGCGATCGGCTCCGGTGCGCCAAGCGTGATGCCAGCGACAGCAGGCTCAACGGAGACGTTGCCCGCGGCATCCTTGAACCGGACAAAGACGGACTTGACGCCATTACCATCGCTGAGAATCCATGACTTTTGTGTAATGTAGACCTCCCACGCAGCCCAATCGCCAGACTCATTGCGTATCTGCATCTGAACCGCATCGCCACAGATCAAAGTGAGTGTGACAGAGTCGCTTTCGGTGTAAGCTTCTCCGTTGTTGATGAGGATCGACCCCACAGGAGCCGTGGTGTCGAGTATGATATCTCGTATCAGGCTCGCTGACGGGTTGCCGGCAGGGTCACGGAACTGCACATAGACAGTCTTGAAACCATCACCACTGCTCAACATCCACGCCTTACTCGCCGAAAAACTCTCCCAGGCGCTCCACGAACCGTTCTCATTTTTGAAGCGCATGCTGATTGCGTCCGGGGAGCTGAGGTTTAGAGTGACCGCCGCGGTGTTTGCGTATAGCGCACCATTATTGATATTTATCGTGCCGGTTGGCGGAGTCATATCCAAAATGATGTCGGCGATCGTAGACGGCGACACGTTGCCTGCTGCGTCTCTATACTGAACATAGACAGTCTTTACTCCGTCGCCGCCGCTCAACGTCCAAGCTCTGCTTGTGGCGTAGCCCTCCCAAGCGCTCCAAGCGCCGTTCTCGTTTTTGAAACGCATCGTTACTGCGTCGGAGGACGACAAGGTCAATGCGACCCATACGTTATTAGCGAGAACTGCGCCGCCGTTTATCAGTATGGTTCCGGTGGGAGGAGTCGTGTCCAGTATCGTGCTCGTCCTCCCGCTGCCGTCTGGAGTATCGGTCATATTGCCAATCGTATCCTCGACAACCACATCGAAGAAGTAGGTATCTTCTCCATTTGCCAGATAATAGAATACACCCTCGGCGTCAGTCGAGATTTGGTCGGTCGCGGCCCAAGTCCCGCCTACGCCCTTTTTGACCCATAAAGTAACATCCTTGACGCCAACGCCGCCTTCGGCAATTGCGTAGCTCACCGGGATGTAACTGATATTGACAGCCGCAGGAGAAGTCACGCTGGTGATAGTCACAGGGTTTGTGACCAGCGCAATGCTCCCGCTGATGCTGACGACCGAAACGTTACCGGCCGCGTCTTTATACTCAACATAGACGGTTTTGGCCCCGTCGCCGGAGCTTAGAGTCCACGCCCGGGAAGCAGCGAAAGTCTCCCAGCCGATCCAAGACCCAGACTCGTTGCGCAGACGCATCTGAACGGCGTCGCCGCACGAAAGAGTCAGGTTCACTGAGGTGTTGTTGGTATATCCAGCGCCGCCGTTGATGGCTATTGTCCCTACGGGAGGAGTCGTGTCGAGAGTGATGGCGCTGCCGGCTGCAAATATGTTGCCTGCGACATCTTTGAACTCGACATTGACGCTCTTTAACCCGTCGCCGATGCTTAAAGCCCACGACTTGCCGGACGAATAACTCCCCCACTCGCTCCACTCACCCAACTCGTTTCGGAACCGCACCTGAACCGCATCAGCCGATGACAGCGCCAATGTGACCGAGGTGGTATTGGTATAAGCGGCCCCTCCGTTGATGGTAATCGTGCCTGTCGGAGGAACTGTGTCCAGAATTATCGTATCGCTGATCGTGCCGCTTGAGACGTTGCCGGCGGCATCCCTTAGCTGGGCGTAGACAGTCTTGGTTCCATCGGCGCTGCTGAGAAGCCATGTGACTTCTGCGGAGCATTCCAGCCACTCTCCCCACGCGTCGGATTCGTTTCGGAACCGCACATCGACAGCATCAGATGAATACACAATCATTGTAACGGATCTGGTGTTGGTGTAAGCCGCGCCGTCGTTGATTGCAAATGTTCCGGTCGGGGCGGTTATGTCGCGATCGGTGCTGGTGCGGCCGTCGCCCTCCGGATCATCAGTCTTGTTGCCCGCGTTGTCCTCGACGACGATGTCGAAGAAGTAGGTCTTCTCGGCATCGGCAGTGAACGCGAACGAACCGGCCTCATCAGTAGAAACCTGGTTCGTCGCGAACCAGTCCCCATCTGAGCCGATCTTAGCCCATAACCTCACATTACCAATGCCACTGCCGAGGTCGGATACCTCATAATTGATCTGGATCGTACCACTGTTAGTGGCAATCGGAGATGTAAGACCATCAATAGTCGGATCGACAGTGTCCAGGATGATATCGGCGCTGATTGACGCCACATTCACCTTATCTGTCGCGTTTTTGAACTCTACATAGACGGTCTTTTCGCCGTCATCAGAATCGAGAGTCCAAGGCTTCGAGGTCGCATAGCTCCCCCACTCGCTCCATTCGCCCAACGCGTTTCGGAACCGCATCTGTACTGCGGTTGTCGAGGAAAGAGTCAGCGTCACCGATTTGCTGTTGGTATAGTCAGCTCCGCCGTTGATGGTTATTGTGCCCGTTGGAGGAGCGGTATTTACCACAGTGGATGCGCTTCCGGAACCGGAAGGAGCCGCGCTTAGGTTGCCGGCGTTATCCTCGGCCACTATGCCAAAGAAGTAGGTGTCGTCTTCGTCGGCCGTATAAACCAGCGATCCGCTCGCTGCAGTTGAGGTCTTAGTGGTGGCCGCCCACGTGCCGTTCGCTCCTTTTTTGGCCCACAACGTCACCTTCTTAATGCCGCTGAGAGCATCTGAAGCGGCATAACTTATGGTGATGCTGGCGCGATCAGATATGGCGGGAACTGACACGCTGTCAATCAGCGGGATGGCGGTATCCAGGATGATAGTATCGCTGATTGTACCGACTGACACATTGCTGGCAGCGTCTTTGTACTCCACCGAGATCGTCTTAGCTCCGTCACCGGCGCTCAGGGTCCAAGCCTTGCTTGCTGCATAGCTCTGCCAGGCGCTCCAATCATCGGATTCGTTGCGGAATCGCATCTGAGTCGCGTTGGAAGACGACAAAGTTAGCGTCACAGCAGCGCTCTTCGTGTAAGCGGCCCCACCATTGATTGATATCGTGCCTGTGGGAGCTATAGTATAAAGGCTTATCGACGCAGATACTGCGGCCGACCAGTTACCGACTTTGTCCATAAACTTCGCGTAAACCGTCTTGTTTCCGTCCCCGGAAGACAAAGTGAATGTCTTGGAGGTCGCGTAGTTTTCGGCCGCTGAATAAGTCGTGCCATCGCTGCTGAAAGCCATCTTTGATACGCCGCTCAAGTAGTCTGTCGCGGACAGGGTGAGCGTAACCATAGTATTGTTGGTTTGAGCCGCGCCGCCGTTGATCTTGATGCTGCATTTTGATGGAGCGGTAAGGTCTATATAGTCGATTTCAAGCCTGGGCGGCTTACCCGAACCCCCTATATCGGCTCGGTTATCGAAGATCTTGGCGAAATTGGGGTCTGATTCGCTGGTATCGTTTTTGACATAGACACCTCTGTTGGCCAACGGCGCGCCCAACGTGCTGCCGTTCCAACCCCAACTCCGATCGCCGATATTGGTGCAGGCGACCGTTGCGCCGGTATATTTCGCGCCGATGCCGACGTTGTTCCACGTGCCATTGGTCTCATCCCAATCGTTGTTGACCTTGTATAGCGAGATATCGGCAGAGGCGCTCGAGCTGTATTGCGTGTATTGATACAGCTTGACTCGGACGCTGTCGGCCGCATTGATAATCTCGGATGCTGTAGGGGCTCCGGTCATATCCCATTGGATCAATCCGCGCCGAATCAACAAATTCTCAGTGGCGCTGTAGCCAACCGCGATGCCTCCCGAGCCGACCACATCCGGGCTGCCGCTGCGCACATAGCTGGTGTATTTAGCGTTGGATTGGGTCCAAGTGCCGCCTGTTCCGGTATCCAGTACTGCGCTCTTAGCGGAATAGTTAGGCCTCCCGTCATACGCATCGACTTGATAGCTGTAACCCGTATTCGCGCTTAAGCCAGTGTCTGTGTACGTCGTGGTTGTTGACGTGCCTACTTGTGTTCCGTCGCGGTAGATTCTGTAACCCACCACCCCAACGTTGTCAGTCGAAGCGTCCCAGGCGATCGTTATGCTATTTTTCGATAAAGCCGTCCTGCGGAGATTCTGCGGCACGCTGGGCGGAGTGGCATCGCTCGAGACAAGGGTAAAATCTTTGGTGGTGGTTGCGCCCGCAGTGACCGCCGCAGTGCCGGTTTGGGTGGTGTAGCCGGTCTTGGAAACAGTGAGAGTATATGTGCCTGGACTGAGGTTGCTAAGGGTATACACCCCCGACGCGTTTGTTGTGGCCGAGGTTCCGCCTGTTACAGCCACTGTAACACCGGACATCACGCTATTATCAAAGCTGCTGCGGACGGTGCCGGAGATATTTCCGGTCGCGGCTTGGACTGTGATAGTCTTGCTCACAGTCGGGCCAAACCACTCGTAGCCGTCACGCACCATTCTCCAAGCCGTAGTATATGTGCCCGCAGTTGAGGGCGCGGTCATAGTGAATGTAAAGGTAGTCTCGCCGCCGGGCCGGACGGTTCCGGAGACGTTGTGCAAAGTGGTGGTCGTCATAGGAGTATTCCCCGACACAGCTCCCAGCTTGAAGCCATAAGCGCTCATCCAGCAGACGCCCCTGTTGCGCATCTTGATAGAAACACTGTAGCTCTGCCCGGTTGTCATTGTAGCGGGGATAGTATTTGATACTGCTTCTCCGGAATATTTCCCCCATGTGGGGGTGTTACCAAAGTATTCGCAAATACCCTTATACATCGCCCACGTGCACAAAGAACGGAAGAAGTCGTTTTTGAGATAAACGGCGTCTCGTGTGCAGTGGTCATGGAACGCCAACTCAACGAGAACAGCGGGCCGGTTGGGAATGCGAATCTCTCCGTAGTTGCCTTGACCGTCCTTAACTCCACGGTCAGCCCAACCGCTCTCCCCCGGGAATGTATTCCGAATAGTGGAGATGATATTGCTTTGCACTTTTTGCGCAAGAGTAAGACTATTCGCAACGTGAGCCGGCTTTTCCATCGCCGTGTCGCGGAATGTCTCGGTCCCCGTGCCGCCCCCCGCGTTGGTATGGAACGCAATGTAGATCTGCGATCCTATATAGTCAGCGTACAACGGTCGGCAGCGGATGTCGTCGCTGCCTCGGCCAGCCGCCGTATCAGCGCCGCAGTTGCCGGTATAACTCGCCCAAACAGAACATGGCACGCCGGTGCCGCGCAGCCACGACTGAGAGCACATTTTCCACCAGGCGGTGCCTGTAGAGTGGTTCCCATAGCTCTCATTGTGGCACCTGACCCCATAGAACGTGCCGCCATCCTGCTTAATATACTGCTCCAGAAATTGGGTCAGTCTAACGCTGTTGGTGTCTTCCAGCACGGCCTCGCCGAACCCGCACGGATCCGATCTCTGCCAATACCAGCCGCTGCC
>LSQX01255230.1_pt1 | contig 40953 bp, 37 predicted proteins | sample 654561 | NCBI WGS metagenome assembly LSQX01 (sample SAMN04489861, study PRJNA283612) | anaerobic digester metagenome | isolation source: 4 biogas reactors fed with cattle manure at either 37C or 55C with and... | place: Denmark: Kongens Lyngby | collected 2014 | reverse complement strand
GTGTCTGTGGGTTACGGCTGGATTAGGCATCCTGTGTATAGGGATTGGCGGTTTCATCCCGGCATAGAGCTTGCCACTGCTCCTAATGCCCAGGTGGCAGCAGTCATGGACGGCCAGGTCCGCCGGATTCAGAGCGACAGGACTCAAGGCCTGTCGGTAACTGTAGACCACGGCGACGGCTGGGAGACTACTTACCGAGGACTGTCCCAACTGCGGGTAAAGGAAGGGCTGATGGTGAGTCGGGGACAGGTCATCGGTACCGCGGGGTCTGGCGCCGGCGGCGAGGCCGGCCGCTTGGTCTTTGAAATCCGCCACGGCGATACTCCTCTGGAGCCCCGCATGTATCTGCCTTGATACCATCGGAATGGCCCTGCCGGGAAGTGAGCAATCATGGTTGATACTAGTAGGAGCCGAGGCTTTGAAGCAGCTATGGTTATAAAGCTTGCCGCTAGGTTTTCAGCCAAGTGACGCATCTGCGAGGCCCCCTTTGGCCCAGCGGCCTGAGGGAGGCCTCGCTTTCTTTGTTCCTTCTTGTCCTTCAGTTATATCCCACATCTCCACGCATATAAATGAACTAAAAACCCGTGGGGGGGACCGGGGAATGAGGGACTATATCCGCCAGCGCGTCCTGGAGATCGGCACTTATATCATTGATACTAAGGCAACTGTGCGGCAGGCGGCCAGCGTGTTTGGAGTCAGCAAAAGTACGGTACATAAAGATGTGACAGAACGTTTACCCCGCGTCAATGAGGAGCTGGCTGTCCAGGTCAAGAAGGTATTGGAGGTGAACAAGGCAGAACGGCATATTCGAGGAGGGGAAGCAACCAAGAAAAAATACAGGAAAAAGCGTGTCTCCTGAAAGTGTCGAAAAACCCCCAATAAACGGTCTCCCTTTGTCAATAAAAAGGAAGGACTTCCCAAAACAGTGTAGAATTACTTGGATACTATTGAGACAAGCCCCGCGGCCAAGGGCACTGAGAAGTGCTGCTGCACTGCAGCTGCTGGGGAGCAGCAACAGCGTCATATAACGGCAGGTTTGGGAAGGGAGGTGGAGCTGCTGTTAAGAGGCCTTTATACTGGAGCCACCGGGATGCTTGTAGGCCTGCACCAAATGGATGTAACAGCCAATAATCTGGCCAATGCCAGCACCCCTGGCTACCGCTCATCTGATACCATTCAGCGGGCCTTTCCATCGCTGCTAATTCAGCGGCTGGAAAGGATGGACAGCGCCGGCGGGGTGCAGCGGGCCTACATTGGCGAGCTGGGTGTAGGGACTACCCTGGATGGGACGTACACCAATTTCGCGCCGGGAGCTCTGCGGCAGACAGATAATCCCCTGGACGCAGCCTTGTTAGAACCGGATGTTTTCTTCACCATCGCTGCAGATGATGGCTTGCGCTATACCAGAAACGGCTCCTTCCAGCTGACTGCCGGCGGCCAGTTGGTGGATAGAAGCGGCAATCCCGTGCTGGGAACCCAGGGTCCGATTTATCTTAGGGGTAATGATGTGATCATCGATCAAGACGGTTATATCTATGTAGACGGCGTATTGGTGGACAGGCTGTTGATTACTGCCTTTACCGAACCACAGATGCTGCAGCGGCAGGCTGGGCAGTATTTTGCAGCCTTGCCGGAAGCCGGTGCCTATGTGCCGGAGGAGTTTACAGTTGTCCAGGGGCAATTGGAGCAATCCAATGTCAACATTGTGAATGAGTTAGTCAAGATGATCAATGTCCAGCGTGCCTATGAAGCCAATCAAAAGGCTGTGAGGGCTGCTGATGACACATTAGGGAAACTGGTAAATGAAATCAATGTCTGAAAAAACACCATCATGATGCTGCACTAAAGGGGAGCAAGGGCAGGACTGCAAGGCAGAGGCCCAGAGCTGCGGAGCGACTGAAGCAGCTCAACTGGAGTGATTATCCCCCAACTTAGTGCGGCGCTGAGGAGGACAAGCTTATGATGCGTTCTCTGTGGACTGCCGCGTCTGGGATGACGGGTCAGCAGTTTAGTATTGACACCATTGCCAACAACTTGGCCAATGTCAACACCACTGGTTTTAAGAAGAGCCGGGTAGATTTTCAGGACCTCTTGTATCAAACAGTTCGCTACGCAGGTACTCCGGTCAACGCCGGCGCCCAGATTCCAACGGGCATAGAGCTGGGACACGGCGTGCGGCCGGTAGCCACCCAGCGGATCTATACGCAAGTTGGATTCCGCCAGACCGATAATCCCCTTGATCTGGTGATTGAAGGGGAAGGCTTCTTTCAGGTCTTGATGCCCGACGGCACCTTAGCCTACACACGGGATGGTTCCTTCAAACGGGATGGCGAAGGGCGTCTAGTCACCTCCGACGGCTTCACCCTAGAACCCGAAATCATGGTTCCCGAAGATGCAGTAAGTATCAATATCGGTACAGACGGTACTGTGTCGTTCTTGATTGCTGGAAGCAATGATCTCGTCAACAGCCCCAACAAAATCGAACTGGCCCGTTTTGTAAACCCTGCTGGACTAAAGAGCATGGGCAGGAACCTTTTTGTCCAAACAGCCGCTTCAGGGGAGCCAATTGAAGGGACTCCAGGCCTCGATGGTTTTGGTTCTTTGGCCCAGGGCTATGTGGAGATGTCCAATGTGCAGGTAGTCGAAGAGATGGTGAACATGATTGTAGCCCAGAGGGCCTATGAAACCAATTCCAAAGCAATTCAGGCCTCTGATGATATGCTCCACACAGCTAACAACTTGAGGCGGTAGTAAACTGATCAGGGCAAATAGGATAAGTGACGGCTAGGGGCGAAGGAGTGGGTCAGATGGCAAGGTGCGGGATTAGCAGGGGAAGGGTCTCTCCGACCCAGCGGTGTGCACTGCTGCTAATTGGGATGCTGCTTGCTGCAGGCAGTGGATTTTCCCATCTCCTCTTTGCCGCTGGGCTGCCTGCCGCTACCATCACTTTGCTGTCCAGTGCTGAGGTGCAAGGAGCTGACATAGCCCTGGGCGACATCGCCCAGATTGAATATCACCTCGAGGATCCCGATGGGAAGCCGAAACAGGATCTGGCCGGGGTATATTTGGGACGGGCTCCGCTCCCCGGCGCATCCCGGAAGATTACTGCGGCAACAGTCGAAATGCGCCTTCGTCAAGCGGGGATCCACCCCAGCACAGTTGCCATCATCCCTCCTACGGAGGGAGCAGTCGTGGTGACTACTGCCACCCAGACTGTTGACCCGGACATGTTGACAGGTGCGGTACGTGAGCACCTTTTGGAGAAGCTAGGCGGCAGTTTTCAGATTGGAGTGCAGGCAGCCGGAGGATTGCCTCTGGTTGTACCTGCCGGGCAGCTGGAACTGCGCGTCGAGTCGGTGCCGCCGGGTTATGGCACCTACCAGCTGGGTGTAAGGGTTTATGTAGATGGCCATTGGTATCGAACGGTTCAGGCCAGGGTGCAGCTTCAGCCCCTTCAGCCAGCTGGGGTTTCTTTGGCCGGTGGGGAAGCAGAAGGCGGCTTTATAGGCCAGGATCAAACCGGCCAGAGTGCCGCCGGTGAACCTGCTGCCCATCACGTAGAGAATGGCACCGTCCGGGAGATGTTGGTCAAGGCAGGAGAACCGGTGGTGATTGAGGTCGTGTCAGGCGGGATCCGGGTTGAAGCCTTGGGACGAGCCCGGCAGAGCGGGAGTCTGGGAGATATGATTCGAGTGGAAAATGTGGATTCCCGGAAGATAATCTATGCCCGGGTTGTGGCTGCAGGTGTTGTACGTTTGGATCTCAGCTCTGGAGACTAGACTGTAGGGCAGCCCGTTGGGGTTTTGCACTTTCAGCAGGATGTGTTGGCCTCAGTTGTTGACTGTAAGAAAGGAGGGCCGACAGGCTGATGGATAGATCAAGAGGTGGAAGCTGGAGTCGAATCCTTTGCTTGGCAGCTGCCGCGGCGCTGCTCTTGGCAGCGGCGGTGTGTGTTCAAGCTGCCTCTCTCTGGCGGGACGGACAAGATTCCATCTTTTCAGATACGAAGGCACGTCAAGTTGGGGATTTGGTGACAGTCATCATTGTGGAAAGAACCCAGGCTACGCAATCGACGGAGGTATCTACAGGCAAAGATACATCGACAGAATTCGGACCCGGTTTGGGTATCCTGGATTTCATCCCCCTGGCTAAGGTTGGAGCGAGGGATGGCTGGACAGTTGGCGGGAAAAATGCGCAGGGCGGAAGCCTTTCCGCCAGGATGACCAGCCGGGTAGTGGAGGTACTGCCCAACGGCAATCTTGTGATTGAAGGTCAGCAGAGCCTGGTAGTCAATAATGAAACCCAAGAGATCGTTGTGCGGGGCGTCATTCGGCCCCAGGATATCGCGCCAGATAATACAATCCTGTCTAATTATATTGCTGATGCTGCCATTTCTTACCAAGGTTCAGGGATTTTGGGCGCGCAAGACAAGCCTGGGATACTGACTCAGATCCTCAATTGGATTTTCTAGCAACCTGCCGCCGGATACAGGGGAAGGTGGGAAAAGGATAATGGAACATCGAGCTCCTTTGATAAGATTAGTCTTTTTGCTGATTCTCGTCGGTTTAATTGCATCTCTGTCGCCGGGAGTGTTAGCTGACGGCCTGGAGGCAGGCGCGCAGCCGCAGGTGACCATTGCTGCAGTCGAGCAGCATTACGAAGCTGCACCTTTGGCACAGCCTACGGTCAGACTGAAGGATATAGCCCGCTTTGATGGCGTTCGGGAGAACCAGCTGACTGGTTTAGGCTTGGTCGTTGGCTTGGATGGTACCGGCGACAGCCGGGGCCTGTCCATTCGGATGGTCACCAATATGCTGACCAGATTTGGAGTGGATATTGACCCTGCCGATATGAGAACCCGCAATGTGGCAGCAGTGATGGTAACTGCCAACTTGCCTGCCTTTGCCAGAGCCGGTGACAGACTGGATGTCACTGTTTCATCAATTGGCGATGCCAAGAGCCTGCAGGGAGGTTTTCTCCTGCAAACGCCTCTGCGGGGAGCGGATAATCAGGTCTATGCTGTGGCGCAAGGGCCGCTGTCCATTGGAGGCTTTAATGTCCGGGGCGGGGGCAGCCAGAGTCAGAGCAACCATCCAACCATTGCCCGGGGCCCTGGGATAGCTATTGTGGAGCGGGAGATCTGGGGAGAAGCCCTTCCCATTGAAGACGGGCAGCTCAACTTAGTCCTGCACAGCGGCGATTTCACCACGGCTTACCGCACAGCAGAGGAGATCAATAAGCGTTTTGGCTCTGACACCGCGTATGCCCGGGACAGCACATCTGTCACCCTCAACATACCTGCAGCTTATAGGCAGAATGTGATCGGCTTTTTGGCGGAGGTAGAGGAAATCGAGGTTGCTCCTGATACAGCTGGACGGGTGGTCATCAATGAGCGGACCGGGACAGTGGTCATCGGCCAATCAGTGCGGGTGGCAACGGTGGCCGTCGCCCATGGCAATTTGAAGGTCAGCATCAGCGAAGAAGCCAGAGTATCGCAGCCGCCGCCGTTCTCCAATGGGGAGACGGTGGTGACGACGGCGACCACCCTCGAGGTAGAAGAGGAAGGCGGCCAGCTGATGGTACTACCCGGCACGGCGACTATCGGCGATTTGGTAAATGTCCTGAACACAGTGGGAGCAACTCCCCGGGATATTATCGCTATCCTCCAGGCAATTAAGGAAGCAGGGGCGCTGTATGGAGAGCTGGAGATCATCTAGCGGCTTCTTTAGAGGAAGGAGGCAGTTCAGCCCCTTGAGTTTCTGGGGCTGGCGTATGAACCGATGAAGATAGAACAATCGACGCCTGCTAGTCCATTGAGTGCCGTAAAGGAGCCTGGGAAGCAGGAAGGCAAAGCCCAGGGCACTCCTGGCACCTTTGCCCAGCATCTCCAAGGGGCCTTAGATGCTGCTGCCGCAGAAAGGCTGGATGCGCGGATAGAAACAGCACAGCGCAAAGCCAGCTTGACGGGCCGGGGGAATCTGGGAGAGGCGGCAGACCTGGAAAAGCAAAAGCAGCAGCTCCGGCAGGCCTCCCAGGAGTTGGAAGCGATTTTCCTGCAGCAGATGATTTCCGTCATGCAGCGCACAGTGCCCCGGGATGAAGGCATACTTAAGCGGAGCCAGGCTGAAGAGCTATTTCAGGGCATGTTGGATGAGGAATTGGCCAAGATAATGGCTGAGTCCGGCGAGACGGGTTTGGCTAGGAGCCTCTACCAGCAGCTGGTTCAGTCACTGGAAGAAAAACAAAAGGCTAAAAGTGAGACTTAGGGAGCCCAATGGGCTCCTAAGTTTTTCGGGTAGGATGGGTGTTATACCCATCCTGCTTTTTGGTCTGGCGATTTCAAGGTTCAGAGGAACCTGTACCACTTTCAGCAGGATTTATCAATACACATAAGGAACTTTCATAGAGACCTAAAGGAGGCGGTGGAGTGAGTCACTGGAGGATCGCCATTGAGAGAGGATTCCGAGCTAAGATAAGGGCAGCGGCAGGATGGCTTCTGCTTGCCTTTTTGTTTCTATGCCTGTATCCAGCAGCTTGCGGAAGTGCCGGTACTGCGGCAGCCTCCTCCCAGCCCGGCATCTTCCTGGAAGACTGCAAATACCATACTACCGATGATAAGATCATTTTGGATTTGCAGATGGATGAGCCTGCTTCCTACAGCATGACTTACGATGAAGCGGCTGGTAAGATCATCGTGCAGCTGCCGGGGGTGGATGGCGGGGAGTTATACAGCGATGTAGAAGTCGATGATTCTGTGCTCTATCGAGTCACCGTCGGCCCGCTGGCAGACGCTGAAGCCGGGGGTGTAGAGGCAGCCCTATGGCTTAGGCACAAGATACCCCAGCCCTTGGCTTTTCGGGTCAGGGGAGGCAGGAGGCTGTTAATCGAGGCGGATAAGGAGTTTCGCCAGGGTTTTGAAACCTTCATAGCTCCGGGTTTAGCCTATGGGCATTGGCGGAAAGATACTCCCCAAGGGCCGCTGTTTGTCAACTATATGAGGGTTGATCTCCACCAGCCGGGGCTGCAAGTGCGCCCAGTTATGGCTGATCAGGGCCGGAAAGCTGTCCACGAGCTGGCCGCCCAACATGGTGCCATCGCCGGAGTTAACGGTGTCTACTTTGCTGCCAATGGCCAGCCTTTAGGGCTGGTAGTCATCGACGGCAAGTTGATCAGCCCGCCGTATTTTAACCGGACCGCTGCCGGATTGTGGGCCGATGGGTCTGTCCGCATCGAGAATGTCACTATATGCGGTGAAGTAAAGCGAATTGCCGATGCTGAGGGCAGTGCCGGGCTTGACGCAGATGTGCGGACCATTGATGGTGTGAATCGAGTGCGCTATGCTGATGAACTGATTGTGTATACTCCGGATAACGGGCCTGCCACCGGGACCAACAATTACGGCTGGGAAGTCATAGTAGAAGGAAACCGGGTCATAGGCCTGGGACAGGGGAACAGTCCAATTCCCGCCGATGGCTATGTCTTGTCTGGGCATGGAAATGCGGGCCAGTGGTTACGAAACCTGGAAATTGGAGATTATATAGAAGCCCACTGGCAGCTGTCACCAGATTGGCTTCGGGAAGGTGTTGTCCATGCCGTTGGCGGCGGGCCCCGGCTCTTGAGGAATGGTGAAATAGCTGTTACCGGACAAGAGGAAAGATTCCAGGCGGATATTACCCAGGGCCGGGCACCCCGCACTGCTTTGGGTGTCACGGCTGCCGGAGAGCTGCTCCTAGCCACTGTCAACGGACGCCAGGCCAGGATCAGCATCGGCATGACGTTGGAAGAGCTGGCAGAGCTGATGCTGGAACTTGGTGCTGTTGAGGCCATGAATCTCGACGGCGGCGGCTCTTCTACCATGGTAGTCCGGGGCATAGTACTCAATGCACCTTCAGATGGCAGGCCTAGGCCGGTAAGCAATGCAGTGCTGGTTTGGGCGGAGGTAGAATAAGCGTGCTCTCAGCAGCAAAATAGAGCAGGCGGAAGAGGCTGGGAACAGTTTGTACGTGCAGAAGGCGAGGTTTTGTACTTGAAAAGATCGATTAGGGACTTTGCACTAGTGCTTGCCTTAGCGCTGCTTATACTCTTCACCTTCGGTGGGGTGCAGGGCTTTGCTGTGGAAGCATCTACTAGGCAAAGCGCCATCCAGCCGGCGGTACCCTTCGCCCTGGAAGAACTGCGTCCTGGCATGAAGGGCATTGGCAGGACGGTGGCCCAAGGTACTGCCATCGAAGAGTTCTACGTTGAAGTACTAGGTGTGCTTCATGGAGAGCAGTATGTCAGCCAGCTGGTCCTGGTACAGGTCAGCGGCGATGTGATTGAACGCATGGGCGGCATTGCCGGCGGCATGAGCGGCAGCCCGGTCTACATAGACGGCAAACTCTTGGGTGCCGTTAGCTATACATTCAGCTTGACAGATCATCGTTTAGGGCTGGTAACTCCCATTGGCGCCATGCTGGAAATACTCGACTATGATAGGAAGCAGACGGTTTGGCAGCCGCCCGCCGGCCGCTGGACCTGGGCCGATGGCGGTGAGCAAGTACGGTTTGTGGGAGATTACCCTGTGGAAGAGCTGGTTATTGCCTGGGGAAGTGGCGCGCAGGATCTGGCTGCCTATGATGCTGGGCGGCTCTGTGTCGCTCCGGCAGCTGCACCGCTGCTGGTGGGCGGATTGGGGCCAAGGGCCCGGAAGGAGCTTCAAGCTTCTCTCCAGCCCTTCGGGATGGAGACAGTGGCGGCCGTAGGGAGTGCTGCAGCTGTTGATGCAGAAGATGTCAGGCTAGAACCGGGAAGCGCCTTGGCAGTACAGCTTGTTACCGGGGATGTACAGGCGACCTCCTTGGGGACTGTGACTTACGTTGATGGCGATCAGTTCGTAGGTTTTGGCCATCCCTTTCTAAACAGGGGCAGTGTAAACCTGATGGCCGGCACCGCCTACATCTACACAACGGTAGATAACCTCTCCATGCCCTTTAAGCTGGGGGCTCCGATCGAGACTGTGGGCACCATTACCCAGGATCGGGGCGCCGGTGTGGGCGGACGAGTAGGCAGGGTGCCAGATACCATTGATCTCCACGTCAAAGTGACAGACCGGAATCTGGGCAGAACTAGAGAACTGCAGGCTGAGATCGTCAATGAACCGGGCCTTTTGCTTTCGTTGGTGTCCAGTGCGGCACTGCAGGGGTTGGATCAGGGAATTGACCGGATCGGGCCCGGCTCCTCCCGAATTGTCTTCAAAATCACCGGTGATGGACTGTCGGGGCCTGTAGTCAGGGACAATATGTTCTACAATTCATTGGACATATCGGCTGTCTCCCTGGCAGAACTGCTGGAGACGCTGCAGCTTTTGGTGAACAATGAGTTCCAAGAAGTCACCTTGCAGGCATTGGAGATCACCGCCCAGGTGGAACAAGAGCGGCGGACAGCGGTGATTGAAAAGGCGACTCCCACCGTGTCAGAAGCCCATGCTGGAGAACTGGTGGATGTGGAGGTCGTAATCCGTCCTTACAGGGGCCAGCGGGAGACAAAGATCCTCCGGCTGCCCATTCCTGAGACGGCGCAGCCGGGAGCCATTCATGTCACCGTCAGGGGCGGCGGCTTAGGCTACCCGTACGCAGAGCTGGTGCCATTCCATGAAGAGACTAAAGAGGAAAGCGATCCATTGAAGCTGGAACCCATCGGGCCGCCCAGCAATGCCGATAGTTTTGAAAAGCTGCTGGAGACAATCCTGCAGCGGGAGAAGAACCATGAGATCGTCATGGAGTATGTTCCATATTACGACACCTACGTACTGCCTTCCCCAGCGGAGAGTGAGCCGTCGGTTCAAACCGAAGCGGAAGCCGGGGCAGAAGCTGGGGAGGATGCAGAGTCTGCCGCCGCTGATGGCGAATCTGAACGGATAGAAAGCGCCAGAAGCACCGGCCTCAGCTGGACCCAAGATGACACAGAGCCTGTGCGGGTGACTCTCCAGACCCGTTACGTCATCGAGGGGCAGACTACCTTTGAAATTGCCATCGCTGCCGGGGACGGAACTGAGGAACCGGTGGACAACGGCGAAGGAGCTGAGGAAGAGAGCGATGACAGCCGGTTTCGACAGGGCCTTAGCCCGGTGGAGTGATGGGCTGATAGGCGATGGCCGAAATCATATAAATCATATGTAGATACGGCTTTGCCCCAGGGGTTTCGTCTCCTGGGGTATTATTATTGCTTGCCTGCTTCCGGTTCAAGCCAATGGCCGCAGCATCAGGTGGAAGAAACAACCAGCAGGATGGCTGCTGCTTTCCAGGAACTATGTCTGCAGGAGTGGAGTGCCGGGTCGTTGAGCGAGAGGCAGATGCCGGTGTACATCTGCCCTTTGACGGTATAAAGCCTGCAGGAGCTGCCATACTAACCAGAGCATGGCAGCTGCCGCAGTTTCCGCAAGGAAAGGAGAAAGTCGTCAGGCCTAACACCAATTGCTCTGGTGTTTGGGAAGGATTCACAGGATAGCTGGTCGAAATAACGAGGAAGTAGTGGTAATGGGAGTCTTGCCGGTAACACAGTCGGAAGTTGCGTGAGGAGGGCAAAGGGATTGCGAAGGAGAAGGCAGCATACAGTGGTGGTGATGATCACTCTCTGCCTGGTGCTGGGGCTGTCCGCGGCGGGATGGGCTCAGAGTCAAGGAGACGGCTATCCGCTGGTGGCAGAGGTCATCATTGAGGGCTATAATCGAGTCGACAGATCGATAATTGAGAAAGCCATCACCGAGACTAAGGTGGGCGAACCTGTAAGTGAGGACAAGGTCCGCAGTGATTTGCAGGCTATCGCCAACTCCGGGTATTTCTTTGATGTGAGGGCTAACTTCGCCGAAGGCCCGGAGGGGTTAGCCGTGGTTTTCACTGTGGTGGAAAACCCGGTTGTAACCAAAGTAGAGGTAATCAACGATATAGTGCCCATTGTCGAGCTGCAGAGATATATGACTACCCGCCCAGGGAGGATCCTGAATCTAGAGGAGCTGCGCCAGGATATCCAGATATTGGTGCAAAAATCCTATGAGGACTATGGGATACCTGTGCGGATCGATGATGTGGTACTCACTGAGACTGGTGAAGTGAGGATTATCATTAACGAAACCCGGGTTGCAGATATCATTATTAAGGGGAACGATAAGACCCAGGATTATGTCATTACCCGGGAACTGAAGATCAAGCCCGGAGACGTCTTGGATATGAATGCCCTCAACCAGGGGCTCCGGCGGGTACTAATGCTAGGTTATTTCGATGAGGTCGCCCGTGATCTCGAAGATACTGATGACCCCGATAAGGTGAATCTGGTCATAACCGTTACCGAACGGAAAACCGGCGTATTTACCGGTGGAGCAGGCTATTCCAGCAACGAAGGGTTTATTGGCTATATCGATGTAGCTGACCAGAACTTCCTAGGCCGGGGTGAGCAGGTGAATATCCGGTGGGAGTTCGGCCAGAAGAGAAACAATTACAGTGTCGGGTTCTTCGAGCCTTATCTCAACGAAAACGGTTTATTCATGGGCTTTAACGTCTATAACCGTTTGAGCAAGGATCGGATCAACCGGGTCGATGGCCAGGAGCAGAGGTACGACTATCATCGTACCGGTGGAGATATTACCTTAGGGCAGCCCATCACTGAGAATACCAAGGCCTCGGTGCGCTTGAAGATCGAGAACTATGAGTATTCCAGCGAGGACCCCAACTTCACTGCTAAAGACGGCAACCTGCGCACCCTGAGGCTGCAGACCGTCACCAATACCACCGATCATCCCTTCTTCCCGACAACCGGCTTTAGGAACACCCTGTCGGCTGAATTGGGAGGCTACTTCCTCGGCGGCGACAATGATTTCACCAAGTATCAGGCGGATCTGAGCAAGTATATGCTGGTGGGAAGCAATGGACAGACTCTAGCCGTACGGGTGCACACCGGTTTCATCAACGGCGATGCCCCTCCCCAGGAACGGTTCTTTGTCGGCGGTTCGGAGACTGTTAGAGGGTACAAGTTCGGGGACTTTATCGGTGAGAAGACCTTGACAATCAATGGCGAATACCGCTTCCCCATCACCGATATCATCCACGGTGTCGTCTTCGTGGATACCGGCAATGCCTGGGATAGATCAGAGAGGATGCGCCTGAACGATCTCCATACTGGGTATGGGATCGGCGTCAGGCTGGATACACCCATCGGTGTTCTTCGCATTGACTACGGTATAGGTGAGGAAGGCGGCCAGGCCTACTTCAGCCTGGGTCAGACCTTCTAGTATGGATGTCGTTTAGCAGCGGTTAAGAGGAGGAACAGCCGTCAATGGTGAAACTGGCAAGGAGCGGCAATCTAGAGCCGGATTCACATTGCGGCTGTTCCCGGTGATTGATATAATGGGTGCATGTGCTTGTTCCAATCTACACATGCACCCAGTTGCTTTGCATGATTTGGGGATTTGTTGGGTAGTTGAAAAAAGGAGGAACCAGTGTGACTAAGTATTTTGCCGGCAAGAACCGCACAGCTGTCATCGGAGGATTGGCCCTGCTTGTCTTGGTCGCTTTCGGCGCGTCTCTATCCTTAGGTAAAGCAGAGGAGCGGACAACCGTTGGCTATGTCAACTCTCAGCGGCTAGTTGCAGAGTATATGGAGCCCATGGTGCAGGAACAGCTGTCTCAAGAGACCGACAGGCTGCAGAAAGAATTGGATGCCGAGATTGCCAATCTCCAGATCGAAGATGAAGAGGAGAAATTGAAGGAAGCTCAAGCACTGTTGGACAAGTACCAGGCCCTGCTGGACCAAAGGAAGCAGGAGCTGATCGCCCCTCTAGTCCTCCAGATCCGGGATGGCATCAGGCAGGTGGCAGAGGCTCGGGGCCTCACTGTTGTTCTAGACAACACCCAGGGTTTGGTTCTTTACGGCGGCATGGATCTCACTGAAGAGGTCTTGGATGTTCTGCAGCAGTAGTCAGCTGCAGTCTAGAGGACTTCTCTTAGGGCGGGGCGCAGGGACGCTTCCGCCTGTTTTATTTGTCCGGGGGGATACCCGGTGATTTCTTAGAAAGGAGGCAGATATGGATCGACTGAGGGCTAAGTTGAGACGGGGCAGCTATCCTTGGATTGACGGCCGCCTAAAGGTTTTGGCTCTCTCCTTAATGCTGGGAATCTGCTTGATACTCATTGCAGATGGAAAGCTGATCCTGGGCCGAGGGCCGGGAGGGGAGGAGTCTTCCCCAGGGCCCCGCCGGGAGTCCATCGGAGTAGTAGATGTAGAGCTCTTGATGCAGTCTCATCCCAACTACCCGCAGCTTGAGGCTGTGGGGGAGCAGCTGATGATTCATGAACAGAACTGGGTAGACTATATACACCTGTTGGCACGGCAGGCCGCTGTCGACGGCATCAGGTCTCCTTTCCTAGAGAAGCTGATGGGGCTGGAGCAGCCGGCGGCTGTGGAGCAGGTGATAGACAAGGCCAAGAGAGAGCGGGCCGAGTATCAAGAAAAGCTTGCCCAGGAGTTGGGTGAAGAGATCGAGGAGCGCATTCGTGATATAGAGAAAGCTTCTGCCCAGCAGGCAGACAGGCTTCAGAGGGAAGCAAAGCGAGAGTTCCTCAATCGACAAGTCGAATTGGCCATGCTGTCTCTAACCGAGAAAGAGGCAGAGGCCCTGCTTGATGAGATTGCCAAGATCCAGGCTGGATTGGAGTCGGACCTGGCAGAGCTGGAAGAAGCGGCCAATGGACAGCTCCAGGCTGAAATTGAGCGAGCCCAGGAAGCTGCCGGAGAGAAACTTGCAGCCTTTGATCGAGATATGGCAGCCCAGGTGGAGAGTGAACTGAGTCATCTCCAGACAGGATCCTTGGCAGCAGCCGACATGGGGAACAGCCTAGAGCCGGTGGAGCACCCGGGCCATCTGGAGGCCATGTGGGCAGCAGAGCTGGCAGGCAGATATCAGCTAAACACAAAGGCTGCTGATGCCCTAGAAGCCCAAGTCCTAAAGGAGTGGGAGCGGGCAAGGGGCCATATGCAGCCACTCCGGGGTCGGTACAATCAGCTGTATGGCCAGATCCTAGAGGATGTAACAGCAGATATCGCCCAGGCAGGCCGAGAGGCCGGGCTGATGGTGATCTTAGATAAGAATCAAGCCGATATACAGGCGGCAGATATAACTAACCAAGTACTGGATATACTACAGGGTGAGGCCTAGCCTCACCTCGTTTTGTCTCTTAGACCAGGAAATTGCAGAGAGGTGGAGGTCCAACTAATGTCCAGAGTACCGTGGTCATTGATCGTTGGAATCGCTGTGATTGCAGCCTTAGCAGCCGGCACTCTTTGGCTTAGAAGCCCAGGAAGCGGTGTAGGTGTAGTTGATCTTGCCAAGATAGTGGCTGAGAGCCCTTTGGCACAGCGCTATGAGAAGCAGCTGGCGGATAAGTACAAGGAACTGCAGACTCAGCTGGAAGAGGAAAAGACCAATCTCGATGAGCAGGCCCGGGAGGCTCGGGAAAAAGAACTGATGGCAGAGTATCTGCAGCTGAAGCAGGAACTGGAGGGCAAACTGGAGAAAGAAATCGACGAGGCCCTCGCCAGTATTGCCAGGCAGAAAAATCTGGGAGTAGTGGTTTACAGAGAGGCTGTAAGATACGGCGGCCAGGATGTAACCGGTGAAGTAGTGAAAGCATTGAAATAATGGTAGAGGATGGTTGAGGTGCCGGCTTGGCTAGCGAATCGGAGGATACCGGTTCGCTATTTCTGTGTTTATGGCAGTTAGACCTGGGAGGATTGATGATCTTGCGGAAACTGGGTGACTTGGCAAAGGTATTAGGTGGAGAGTTGGTTGGCAGTGCAGAGTTGGTTATAGAAGGGGTCGGCCCTATTGCTGAGGCGCATCCAGGACAGATCAGCTTTGCCGAGAATCTAAAGGTCTTGGCTAAGTACAGGGATAAGACCCAAGCGGCGGCCTTGATTGTTCCAAAGGATGCTCAGGATGTAGGGCGGCCCCATATCAAAGTGGCCAATCCCCGATTGGCCTTTGCCCAGGTTTTGAAAGAGTTTGCCTGGCCGGTGGATGTGCCGCCGGGGATTCACCCCAGCGCGGTAGTCCACGAAACCGCGGAGCTAGGCAAAGATGTCGCCGTGGGCCCAGGAGTAATAATCGGGGCAGGGGCGAAGATCGGTAGGGGTACAGTCTTGATGGGCGGCTCGTATGTCGGTGCTCACACAGTCGTTGGAGACGATTGTCTGGTCTATCCCAAGGTATGTATCCGGGAACGGGTACAGATCGGCAGCCGGGTGATCATCCATGCCGGTGCTGTGATCGGAGAAGACGGCTTTGGATTTGTCTCACTGCCGGACGGCCATGTTAAGGTGCCCCATATCGGCACCGTGATTATCCATGATGATGTGGAGATCGGGGCCAACGCGGCCGTGGAGAGGGGAACCTGCGGAGCGACCATCATCGGTTCTGGAACCAAGATCGGCAATTTGGTCCAGGTTGGACACAACGTCAAGTTCGGCGAGCACTGCTTAGTTGTGGCCATGAGCGGCATTTCCGGCAGTGCCGTCATCGGCAATCGGGTGACCTTAGCCGGCCAGACAGGAGTCGCCGGCCACCTAAAAATTGGCGATGGATGCGTGGTCGCGGCCCGGGGCTTGGTAGCAGGGGACCTGTCTCCGGGCTCTTTCGTGTCAGGCTTTCCTGCTCGTCCCCACAGGGAGAACATGCGGGTCATCGCAGCACAAAGAAAGCTGCCGGAACTGATGGAGCGGATTAAGCAGCTGGAACAGCAGGTGGCCGCGTTGATGGAAGGTGATATGGAAAGCGGGGATGGCTCGGAGGAGATCTTTTGAGATGAAGCCTAGTTTTAGCTAGGAGCAGTACAGGCTTGGGTTTTGGAAGATTTCGCTAGAGCTCCCTCGACAGGAAAACCCTTTCCTGCTAGCGAATAGGATGTCCGTATGGATTTGCTTCCTGTGGCAGGCGGCGGCCAGATGCGGCAGATTCTAATCAGGGAATATAGTAATCGGATGCGGCACTACTTAGGAGGAAATTCAATGAAGAAACAGCGGCTGAGTTTGTTGTGCATGATGGTGTTGGTATTGATGCTCTCGGTGGAGGCAGCCGCCGGCACTACAGTTACAGGGCCTACCGGCCTGCTTACGCTGCCCACAGCCGATGCCCTGGCACCGGGGGAACTCAGTTTTGGCTATCATATGAAGGGCGGCAGCGGTATTGGCAGTATCACTTACGGGCTGATTCCAGGCCTTGAGGCCGGCCTGGCGGCAGCAGGTTCCAGGCACAGCAATATAGGGGTGCACGGCAAAGCCGTTTTGTCCCACGAGAGTGCGTCCCTTCCCGGAGTAGCAGTGGGGCTTTGCGATGAATCCTTCTACATGGTGGCCAGCAAAAGGCTCTTGGGTGCCGGGGTCAGGGGTCATGTAGGTGTAGGGACAGGAAGGTATGACGGCCTGTTTCTGGGTGTCAGCAAGATGCTGAATCCAGTAGTAGTAGATTCTGGGAAGGGCTCCAGCACGCCGGCTGCTCTGCTGGCAGTGGAGTATGCCAGAGGTGCCTTCAATCTAGGAGTCGATGTGATCTTATCGCCGCATGTGCGGCTTAAGGCAGCGGCTGAGGATTTTGACACACTCATCCTGGGTGTGAGCTTCAAGGCCGCCCTATAGCCCAGGTTGTCTTATTCCGGCTCTGGAGAGGAGTAGCAAAGGAGGCTGCTATCTTGAGTTCATTTGCTAGGAAGGCAGACTGGTTGTTGGGATTCTTGCTCATGGGGCTGTTGGTAGGCGGATATCAAGAAGCGGTGCTGGCTTTTCCGGGGGTCCGGGCCTTAGGCATGGGTGGTGCTTACACAGCGGTTGCTGATGATGCCGGGGCAGTATTCTGGAACCCCGCAGGGCTGATGCAGATTAACGGCCAATCTGTGGCAGGCGCCTTGACTCTTTACCCCGGTGAAGCCGATGACTATGAGACCTTCGCAGCGTATTTGGCACAGGACTCAGGTTACGGCGCAGGGGCCCTGTCCTGGTACTACGGCCGGCTGGAGCCGGTGGCCAGCCCCAGCGGACTGAGTTACACACAAGTCCATGACTTCTGTTACTCCTTGGCTAAGCCAGCCGCTAAACGTGTCTCTTGGGGCGGCAACATCCGCTACCACAGAGAGCGGCAGCCCTTCAGCACCAGCTGGCAAAGCAGCTGGACCGGGGATCTAGCGGCTTTGGCTGAGCTGTCTGATTCCCTGCGGCTGGGCATCACCTTCCGAGATATATACGCGGCCGTTAAAGGCGGCGCAGATGATGGAGCCGGAAACCTGCTGGTGGGATTGGCCTTCCAGCCGGAAAAGGGAGTCGTCTTTGCTGTAGACGGCTACGATGTGCTCAATCGTCTGCAGTCCAGGGCAGTACGGGTCGGAGCCGAGTTCAAGCTGGCTGGGGGCGTCGCCCTGAGGGCCGGCTTGCAGAAAGCGACAGAAACCGATTGGAAAGCTTGGACTTGGGGAGCAGGGGTAGATCTTGCCGACTGGCGGGTTGAATATGCATATCTCGGTGGAGATTACGAGGGTATCCACACCATGGGTATTGCTTGGCATTTCTAAATCGCAGAAAGCTGCTGCAGACAAGGTCCGGAGGGCAGCCAAGGGCGGAGAAACCCGGGGCGGGCGGACTGCGCCCGTCCCGGGACGGAAGGGGCAGGAAAGCCGCAGTCTCTTGACAATCCTCGATAAATACCTAGTCAAGGAGGTACTCGGCCCCTTCGGCCTGTGCATCGGCGGCTTTACTATCGTCCTCTTGAGTGGATATCTTTTTGAGTTGATGGATCTCCTCTTTGTCAAGAAGGTACCTGCTGACACTGTGATGAGGCTTTTAGGCTACAAGCTCCCCTCCATTGTGGCCTTGACCCTGCCTTTGGCAGTACTTTTCGGTACACTGCTGGCTTTAGGGCGGCTTGCTAAAGATAATGAACTTACAGTTATGCGGATGGCGGGCTTCAGCCTCTTTCGCATAGCTGCCCCCCTCTTGGTGCTGGGTGCTGTGGTCAGCGGTATTACGTACTGGGCCAATGAAAAAGTCGTACCGGAAATGAACCACAGAGAAGCGAATCTAGTGCGGCGGATCATATTCGAAGATGCACCGCCTTCCATTGAAGAACAGGTGTTTTTTCGAGATCCTGAAGGCCGGTTTTTTTATATCGGCAGGGTGGATAACCAGCGCCGGCAGCTGCACAACGTATTGGTCTATGATGTGAAGCACGGCCCGTATCCCAGGCTGATCACCGCTGCTTTCGGGGAGTACGGAGAGAGCAAGTGGCATCTGAGGGACGGCATAGTCCAGGAGCTGGATGAGAGCGGCGTAGTTGAGAACCAAGTGCGCTTCCAGCACATGGAGCTGCCCCTCACCGGCAAGCCGGAGCGGTTCTTTGGACAGCAGAAGACCACCGATGAAATGAGCCGCCGGGAACTGGGAGAGCACATACAGCTGTTTCAACAAAGCGGCCTGCAGGTGGATGATTTCGTGGTGGATTATCACCTGAAGCTGGCTTTGCCCTTTGCCAGTCTGGTCTTTGTGTTTATCGGTGCTCCCCTTTGTTTTGCCTTCGGCCGGGGCGGCAGGATGTTTGGTGTGATCCTCAGCTTGGTGATCATGTTCCTGTACTATGTCGCTACATCCATTGCCCGGTCAATGGGAGCCAATGGGCTGATTCCACCCCTTTTGGCAGCTTGGATGAGCAATGCCATCTTTGCCGGCCTGGGGGCCGCCCTTCTGGCACGGAACCCCTAACAGGCCATTGGTTAGCCCTTGAGCTAACTCCTGAATGGATGCTTGTCTGGATGTCTGGAGAGCGATAGGAGACTAGGCCCTTCAGTTGATCTTTAGATTGATCTAAGAAACCGCTCCAACCGCAAGGTGCGAGACAGTTGAACTTGCGGTTTGGACAGTGACTTGCAGCTAGCACTATAGAACGCAGATTATCCGCAGTAAACCTAAGCACCAGGGATGGTTGACTTTGAGGCAGGGAATGCCCGACTCTCAAAGGAGGCCGTCCCTCAATGCTGCATAGAAAACCACTGGCTTTTCTCACCTTACTCGTTATTGTAACTGCTGTATTGCCCAGCATGATTGTTATCTTGCCGGGCCGCGGGCTCGCCGCTTCCGGATTTGTCAGCGGCACACCTCTTCTGCCGCCGGTCCCTCCGGGAACACCGCTGCCCACCGATGCCATCATTACTACAGCCAGCTTTTCCCTCCTGGGGGATCCAGCCGATAGGCTGCCCCTTCAGGAAGAGTTCTATGTGACACTCTTCGCAACCAGCGGGATGCGGAAGGTAACCGCCAATCTGTATTACCCCAGGGACGGCATATCGTCCGGTCCCCTCAATGTATATGTAGAATCGGGCCTTACGGTTAACCAACAAGTGATTGATGCCCTGGTTTCCGAATTCGAGGATACTATTCGCCCAGTGATCAATGAGTACTTCGGCATGGAATCCGACATTGACAATAATAACCAGATAACTCTCTTGATCACCGCTTTAGATGCGGGTCACATCAGCGGGTATTTTGACTCCCGCAACCAGTATTCCAACAAGTGGGTTGCCAACAGCAACGAACGGGAGATGATCTACATCAACTCCTTGATGCTGGATTACGGCTTTGACGGCCTCGTGCAGACTCTTGCCCATGAGTTCACCCATCTAGTTCAGTGGAACTACAACTGGAACTACGCCGCTGCCAATGTGTGGTTTACAGAAGGCATGGCCATGTATGCTAATTACCTGGTGGGCAAGGTCACAGGTAAGGCCAATTACTGGGATTTCAGCACTATAGACGCGTACCTTGCCAATTATGACAGCATCTCCCTCATCGATTGGCAGCAGCGCTATGGGGATTACGGTGCTGCCTACGCGTATATGATTTACCTGGATGAGCACTACAGCCCCGGCCACCTACGGCCTTTGTTCCAAGATCCCCGCTCAGACCGAATGGAGGCACTGCAGGAGTACTTGGCCGGTTACGGCGTGGAGCCGCAGGAGGTGCTGGCAGATTGGGCAGCTGCCAATGCCTTTGATCTGTCCGGGAGCCGCTGGGGATACACTGACCTCTCGCTGGGATTATCGGCCTCCAGCCTCCCCAGCCTCCCCGGCAGCTCTTTCACACTGCCGGAATGGATGGCCCGTTACTACCGCCTGCCCAACAGCGGGGAAGCCGGTTTTGCCGTCCGCCTCAGCGGCGGGCCGGGATTAGCCGCCCGGCTGGTGGAAAGGCACATCGGCGGCCAGGTAATTGTCCATGAGGTGCCGGCAGAGGCAGAAGGCGAACTCTATTACGAATGCTATCCCAACGGCCGCGGGGCGGAGTTCATCCTAGCTGCAGTCAATACCGGCGAGAGTCAGCAGGTAAAGGTAACCATGGAAGCTCTCCAGTCCGCACCGGAGGCAGAGCTAGATATCTCCTTGCTGCCGGATCTATTAATGCCTGGTCGCCACAGTGTGCTTGTTAAGTGCGATAAAGGCCTAGATGGGCCTCCAACTGTGGAAATCACCGGGATGGCAGGGGGCGGTAATCTGGATATAACACAGGCATGGGGCGAAGAGGGCCTGTATATCACCGCATCCTTTACCTCCCAGCAGGTAGGGACGGGGCCGGTGCTTGTGCATGTAAAGGGGAGCAGAGCCGGTAAGGAAGTGAGTATCAAAAAGACACTCCAGCTGCAGCAGATATGATCGGGGAGGGGAGACTCATATGGCAGATAGAGTCTGGCTTGAAGAGAACCAGCGGTTGGGTAGCAGCAGGCATCATCCCACGACAAGCTGGCGGAAACATCTAGTCAGGGGCCTTGTGCTGCTGTGCCTTGCGGGACTGGCAGCCGGGTGCGGCCCCAAGGGGTATATTGAGGGCATTGCTTACCATCCCAACGGAGAGCCGCTGAGTGAGGTTGAGCTGTTGGTTGGTGTAGGCAGCAAGACCCATGTAGTGATCACTGGCCGCGACGGTACCTTTAGGATCAGCGGTATTGCCCTGGGCAGCAGGCTGATCAGGATTTCATTCTATAATTCCGGTACCGGAGAGCGGTATCATTGGGAAGCTTCGGTACAGGTCGGCATCCAAGGTGCGAGGATTACGGTGAAGTTTTCTGGTACTTGGGAGGGATTCCAGGAGTCAATCCAGGCAGTCTGGCGGGAGCTGGCCAGCGGGGAGTGGGAAAGCGCCAAGAAGAATCTAGAGGCTGCCGCTGCCTATGCCCCTGAAGGAGATGATGGGCTCACCTGCAGCTTGGCTTGGGGATGGTATTACCTGCGGTCTGGTGAAAACAGCCAATTGGCCAAAGAGTATTTTGAAAAGGCCTATGCTGCCGGGAGAGCAGCAGAAGCGGGGGTAGGTTTGGCCGCAGCCGCAGCGGCTGCCGGGGTGTACAGCAAGGCTGTCACCCATCTGGAACAAGCTTTGGCAGTGGAACCTGACCTAGAGTTAGACTATCTGCAATTGACCAATGGTGATCTGCAGGTGGCCCTAGCTGGATACTATCTGCAGAGTGGTGACGATGTTAATGCTGTCCAAATCTTGGAGCACGCGGTTCACGGAGCTTCACCCAAGGGGCGGGCAGTGCAGGAGCAGCTCCTGCTTTTCCTAGCGGGGTAATGCTCAACAGGCTGACGTAAACCGCCAGCAGGTATTGACCAGACCGGAGCGAAAGAAAGTAATGTTTATGAAACCTTGAGCAGGTCAAGGCAGAGAGTGAGGAACCAGCTTGTGCCGCCAGGTAGGGAAATCCACAATTCTATACTTATTAACCGTAGTCTGTGCAGTGGTTTTCTTGGCAGTGTCTTCTTCTGCTGCAGCCGGTGATGCCAGCATTCCTGAAGCAGCGAAGGCAGCAGCCGGAGACTCCCCCGGGGCAGAAGAAGAGCGAGTGGTGCTGCGGGCAGATGGCTTCATTCAGGTCCTGGCCGGCGGTGAGGAGATCATTGCCCAAGACGGTGTCCAGGTGGAATACCGGGATATGGTGATCTATGCCGACTGGCTCCATTATATCCTCGGGGAAAACTCTGCCTGGTTTCAAGGGCATGTCCAGCTCCACCAGGATGATCAATACCTCGAGGGTGAAAGCCTGGAATATGATTTCAAGCAGCAGAGGGCCAAGATCGATGAAGCACGGGCTGTAGTAGTCGGTCAGGGGCTGAAAAGCGAGCTCTATGTGCGTGGTGACAGGATCGAAACCGAAGCTGATGACATCTTCATCCACGGAGGCAGTGTTACCACCTGCAGCCTGGATCATCCCCATTTCCATCTGCAAGCTGGTGAGATAGAGATTTATCCCGGAGATAGGCTCGTTATCCGCCGTGTATCTTACTGGGAAGGCTCCATACCCCTCTTTTATTGGCCTTATTTGGTGGTACCCATAGGCCGGGAGAGTGCCTTTGAGCTGCCCCGGATTGGGTACAGCCAGAGTGAAGGCTGGTTTATCAAAACGACCTATAATTACTATCGCGGCCCCGAATCATATGGAACGGTGCATCTAGACTACATGCAGAAGAAGGGTATCGGCACAGGGGTTGACCATACGTACTATGACCGGGGTTCCGCCGGGAAAGGCGAGCTCTCTGTCTACCGCCTGCAGAATCCCGCCACTGATACCACCACCTGGGAGGGCGAATGGCTCCAGAGCTGGCAGCTCAATCCAGAAGTAAAGGTGGAACTGGGAACCGAATACTGGGTGCAGCCGGCAGCAGCTTCTGCTGAGGCGAAGTGGGAGCTGGAACCGGAGATCAAGCTGAGCAAGAGGGGACAGAAAGAGTCATATGCCATCCAGCTGGAGCACTGGCGCAATCAAGATGGAGGGCCGGCGACCGAGACAGAGCTTGACTGGACTTACCGGCGCCGCCTCGGCGAGCTCTGGCAGCTGTCCAGTTCAGGGATTTCCCTGGCCGCCGGGCCCGAAAACAAGACCAAGAGTTACATCATGTACGACCATACTCTCCAGAGGACCGGGGCCAGCAATCAGCTCACCTTAAAATTGGAACAGGATGTGCATCCGGCCGCGCGGGGAAGCACCCAGTACAGCGCCTATGATTGGAAGATGCTGCGGCGGATGCCGGAGTTGACCTGGCAGTCCCGGGGCTGGAGCCTTTTGGATGGCAAACTGCCGGCACAGCTGACAGTGGGAGCCGGCCGCTATGAGGAAACATATCCCGATGGAGATGCCTTGGAAGGGAATAAGTTCTCCCTCAAAGGAGGCATCACTACCAGGCGGTTCCCTCTAAACTCAACAGCTTATGTCGTTTACAACGGCTCCATTGAGCTGGACAGCTATCGAGGCTTGGCTGCTTGTCTAGATATGGGCGAGGGTGAGCCTGCCTCTATAGCTCCCATGGATGATAGGTCCCGGGCGGTGATTGTCTCCCAGCCCAGGCTGGTGGTGCAGCCCCTCGAGCCCTTGACATTAGATGTTTCTTATAAGGATCAGTGGGTGATCGGCTCTTCTCCCTTTGTTTTCGATAAACTCGAGAACTCCGAGACCTTGAGCGGCCGCATCACCTGGCGAACACCTGCCTTTGGCGCGAGCCTGGGGACAGGCTATGATTTCTGGAGTGGGACTTTCAATGATCTAGTGGGACAGGTGCACCTGCGGCCGAGTGACCAGTATGAAATCAACGTTTGGGCAAGCTATGACCTGGAGGCAGACAGCTGGAAGACTGCCCGGGGCATGGTCAGCTTGATGCCCAGAGATGATGTATTCTTGCGTTTGGCCTCCAGCTATAATTTCACCTATAAGGAATGGGATGGAATCGATGGCCAGCTGCAGATCACCCTCCCCAACAAGTGGCGCTTTGAGTATGTGGTTGGCTACAGCGGCGTCAGAGAAGAATGGACAAAGAACAGTGCCATGTTGGCTATAGATCTCCACTGCCGGGAACTGCGGCTGCGCTACGATCAGCTCAACGCCACAGTGTGGCTGGAGTATTCTATCCACGCTCTGCCCCAGACCCGGCTGACTATGCAGAGCGGAGAAGCGTGGAATGTCAATGTTGAGGGCCTTGGTGAATTGGTGACCCAGATCTCCCAAGGGGGGAGCGGCAATTGACCCGCGCTCCTTTCGGGTATAGATGTCTCCTGTATGCTGATCGATCAGATGGGTGAGAGGAAGGTTGAGAGAAGTTGTCGCGGCAGCTGCCTAAGAGGCTAAAACGGATACTGGCTGCTGTAGTAATACTGGCAGTCGGCGTCTTGGCCCTAATTAATCTAGGTTATCTGCCTCTGGGGCAGCAGAAGCCGCCCACACCCCTGCCGTCAAGCCCCCCAGAGGAAGGGGAGCCCTCTACCCAATTTACCGGTGTGGAGTTCATCGGGCACACAGATGGCCAGAGGAAGTATCACCTCCACTTCGATAAAGTCAAAAGGACCGAAGATGAAGGCCTGGTCATCTTTGAGGAGCTGTGGGACGGCGTCATCTATCAAGAAGGGGAGCCGGCTTTTGGGATTACGGCCAAGAGCGGTCAATGGCTGGAAGCAAAGGACGATTTTCAGCTGGAGGGAGACATCAGTGTCACCCAGGACGGAGAAGTCATTTTCCAAAGCCAGCGGCTGGAATGGGATGGAGCGTCGGAGATCTTGACGGCACCGGCCCCCAGCCGGGTCAAGCTTGATGGGATCAATGCCGACAGCCAGCAGCTGGAAGCCCATGTCAAGACTGACAAGCTCCATTTGCTGGGGGATGTAGTTATCTGGGATGATGCTTATACCATTTGGGCAGAGAAGGTTGTCTATGATCGGCAGGCAGGTGAGCTGCGGCTCATGGGGCCTAGTGAGATAGAATTTACTATCGGTGCAGCTGCGGAGGAAGCAGATGAGTAAAGCCGAAAGCGGAGCGGGGAAGGGGATGGTTAGAGATGGAAGAGATGGCATTGTCTAGGAAGCTGGGCAGGCTGCTGGCCGGGATGATCTTGGCAGGCATCTTAGTCCTTGGAGTCAGCGGCCAGAACCTGGGCTGGGCAGCGGAGCAGGCAGGCGGCAAAAAGGATAACGATGTTGTTAGAATCATCATTCATACAGAGCTGCCCGATGCAGAGGTGGGCGTCTTCCAGCTGGATAAGAAAACAGCAGTCATTGAACCTGCCCAGGGACATGTGGAGGTTCTGACCGGGGACACCCGGATGACGGCCGCCAAGCTCATCTACAACCAGAGCGAGGATACTGCCCAGTTGAGTGGAGATGTCACCATCGCCCGGGAGGATCTTGACGCCCAAGCAGACAACATGCTGGCCGATCTCGCCCAGGAGACCTATATACTTGACGGCAGTGTCTACCTCAAGCAGTGGGAAAAGGAAGACGAGGCTGAGCGGGCAGTCAAGCTGGAGGTTTGGTCTAGCTGGCTGCAGATCCATGAGGAAGGCAAGAAGCTGCTGGCCCGGGGAGATGTACAGGTGATTGAAACCGATCGGAAGGCCTGGGCAGACGAACTTGAGTATGATGATGGAGAGGAACTAGCCATATTGATGGGCAGTGTGCGCCTGGAGACAGCCGATGGCAATATCCTTACCGGCAGCAAGGTGGTAATCAATCTTTCCACAGATGAAGCCACTGTCTATGGGCCTACATATGCGGAGTTTATCCTGGGCGAGGATGAGTAGAGCAGCGGCGCCAGGCAGCGCAGTTGTCAGACATTGCCAGGGCCGGGGGGCGCAGGGCCGGGGGGGCGCCAAGCACAGCATTCCCGGTAGGAATCCAAGTCAGTACAGTAAGGGCGGGCACCATAGCCCGCCCTTTGCAGTTACCGGTACAGATGTGGAACAATTGCCTCTAGCTGCAGGAATTACATATGATCAGCAGATCACCCCCATGTTATAATGTGACTCGGATGGGGGGGACCAACGGCAATGATGGCTCTATTTCGTGACGGCTTTGTAAAGGATTGGCTGATACTCATCCTAGCCAGCATCTTGGTGGGGACACTGCTTTCTGCAGGAGTGGCCCGTGCCGTTGATTCGTACTTCGGCGACACCATTGATGGACTGATCGGTGAATACGGCGAATATGACTTGATTCTGCACCTGCGGGAAGAAGCCCGGGAGGCCGGCATACAGGCTCTTGAGGAACTGATCGCCAAGGAGCTTCCCGGCACTGTGTACAAAGAGGGTGTGACCATTGCCGGCAAGGCCAACATCTTCATTTCCCTGCCCCCGGAATTGGAAACCAAAGAGAGGCTACAGACTATCCGCAGCACCCTCTATGACCTGCCCGGCAGTGCAGGCATGACTATGATGATTCAGCCCAGTGTGGTGATCCAAGGAGTCCACCCTGGTTTTCGCAGCCAGATCATGAGTGAAGTGGAGCAGCTGCCTGGCGTGCGGCTGGTGTTCCGGGACTCCGATAACCTCTATGTCCTGCTGAATTCTGTAGAGGATAACCAGCGGGTGAATGAAGCAGTACAGAAAATCATTAACCAGTATGAAATTCTTGAAGTGCGTTTTCCCATCGGATACGAAGTTGAAGATATCGGCAAGGTAACTGACAAAATCATGAATGTGCTGCAGGAGACTTACCAGCCGACAGTGCTGGAAAACGTCACTTTGGAGAATACCGGGGATGCCGCCAAGTCCTTCATCAAGACCTTGTCTGAGATGAAGACTTTTTTGCTCAATTACGCATCCCAAGTCAGGATCCCCATAACCGGCCTGGAGCCGCTGCATGTAGGCAACAAGATTGTCCTGCAGGGGTCAGCCGATGAGCCCCTCAGCCTCGGCGATCCTGTCAGCGGTGAGAATATTATCGTGGAGATCACCGAGATAGCCAGCGGCGAAGCGTCGGGAGTGATTATCCAGGGGGATATTTCCGATGTCAGTGCTGCCATGGTCCGGACTGGCTATAAAGTCACCGGCGACAACCGGGTGGGCCGGAGCATCGGCGAAGTCAACATCACCAATGAACGCTATCAGTTGATCCAGACCATCGATGAAAGCATGGTCCTCTTGGATGAGCTGGAGGCACTGGCCAGTTCCGCCAATGAGACTGTCGCCAATGCTGAAGATACCCTAAAAACCTTTGAGCAGGCACTCATTCAGCTGGAACAGCTGCAGCAGCAGATCAGGCAGCTAAACAGCGGTATGGTGGGAGACGAATCGGTCCCCGGCAGTCTAGTGATTTCCCTCTTGATGGACAAGCTCTTTAGGAATCTGACAGGTACAGAGGGAGAGACAGACCTTAGTACGCTGCAGAACCTAGATATCCAGGCTATGCAGGAAAGCCTGGCGGATGTAGCCGGCCGCATCAATGCTGTGCAATCGGTAGATATCGAGGCGATTATCCAGCAGATCAGCAAAGTCAAGGACAGCCTTCCTGACCTGCGGGATGAAGAGATTGGACAATCCATCAACTTAATTGACAGCTATATTGCCGGTGAAGTGATTCCGGGTGATCAGATCCAGCTGGTCCTGGACCGAGGTGTTGTCAAGAGCAAGGAAGCTGAACAGGTGATCCAGGAAGCCCTCGACAACCGCTATGCTGCCACCTTTACCATGCCGGTGGCAGTCGTCAACCCAGATGCCAGGGCAGAGTTGGTGCGGGTGCTCCGAGAAGTGCGGGCCATTATCGCGGGACTGTTGGCGGTGGTGTTTACCCTAGCGGTATTGGTATTGGACCATGCTTCTGTATTCAGCACAATGAGAAGGGTCCTCGCCCAGAAGCGGGCGGCTAAGGGCTGGAGAAGACTGTTTGACCCAGTCAAGATCCTGGGAGCCGGTGTGGGCACAGTGATGCTGCTTTCCATCTACACGGCTGCCAAGGCCGAGATACCCCTGCTGCATCTAGGGCATATCGGCCTTGTGGGAGCGGCGCTGGGCGTACTGACAGCTGCCTTCTGCGAGAGATTCAGCCCGGTGGATGTCAATGAGATGATGGCAGGACAGGCCTTGGGATTGCCATATGTGCAAATCATGCGGGAAATTGTGATTCCCTCCGGCCGGCCGGGCCTCATGTACTTCTTGAACCGGAGGCGGCAGCGGTTTAAATAGGGCTATTACCGGCAGCAGCTGATCAGCGGCAGATCATGAATATGAAAGTGTAAGCGAAGGTAGTGCCTTTGCCTTCCAGCCAGGGATGGGTTGCAGCACTAGACGCTCAAGGGATTGCAGCCGGCTCGGCAAGGCCTAGGGAGAGTAAGCCCTGGGGCTGGCGGTGCCTGGACTTTCGATTCCAACAATTGCTGGAGCAAAATCGACAGCAGTTCTCAGAGCAGCAGACTTGGCTTCTTTGGCGCAATGTTTGAAGCGAGAGACAGCAGGGGTTGGGAGGCAGCGGGACTACCTTCGCTCATATGGGGTGGATGCCATGTTGCAAGTATATGACCTAGAAAAAAGCTATGATCAGACAGTGGCTCTCGACGGCGTCAGCCTCAACGTGTCCCAGGGAGAAATCCTAGTGGTTATGGGCCCCAGCGGCTGCGGCAAATCCACTCTGATCCGGTGCATTAACCGCTTGACAGAACCGGACAGCGGTGAGGTCTTCTTCAAGGAGCACTCAGTGATGGATATGTCGCCGCCGGAGCTCTTGGAGTTCCGCCGCCGGGTCGGGTTTGTGTTTCAGCACTTTAATCTGATCAAGCGCCTGACCGTCAAGGAGAACGTGATGTTTGGCCCCGTGCTCAGCGGTATGGATCCCGGTGAAGCTGAAGCCAATGCCCTAGAAGCCCTGGGCAAAGTCGGGCTCTTGAGCAGTGCCGACAGCCTTCCCGATGAGCTTTCCGGCGGCCAGCAGCAGCGGGTAGGTATTGCCCGTGCCCTGGCATTGAATCCAGAGATCATGCTGCTGGATGAGCCCACTGCTTCACTAGACCCCATTTTGGTGGGGGAAGTCTTGGATGTCATGGAGGACCTGGCCCGGAACACCAGAGCTACCATGATTATTGTCACCCATGAGGTGTCCTTTGCTTTGAAGGTGGCCCACCGTATTATATTGATGGATCACGGCAAAATAGTAGAAGAAGGGACCCCGGCAGAGATTTTCTCACAGCCCCAGTCGGAGATTGGGAGAAAATACAAGCGGCTCTTAATGTCCTAGGGATGATCGGTTAAGTCATCCCTTCGGACATATGATAGGAAGGAAACGGGGCCTTTCATCTCGAACGAATGTCAATTGAGGTACGATATGTACCGATATACTACGTGGTTGAGGGAGAAGGTGGGATATTGACAGAGCAGCAAACGCTGCGGGCACCCGCGGAATATGCAGGCAAGGCTCTACACTCGGGGGTCCCGGTCTACATGCGGTTGTTGCCAGCTCCTGCCAATACAGGCATCGTCTTTCGGCGGATAGACCTATCCGGGGAACCAGAGATTCCGGCCACCGTTGAACACATCGTGTCAACTGTGCGCAACACTACTTTGGGAAACGGTTCAGCTCAAGTGATGACGGTGGAACATCTCATAGCAGCTCTGCGGGGGACAGGTGTAGATAACGTCGTTGTGGAGCTTGATGAAGGAGAGATTCCCCTCGGTGACGGCAGTGCTCAAGTCTTTGTTGACTTGATCCAACGGGCCGGTGTCAGCAAGCAAGGCGTATCCCGGCAGTACCTCCGGCTGCAGAAGCCGGTATGGGTATCCCGGAATGGAAGCCATATGGTGGCTGTACCAGCCGATGAGTTGAAGATCACTTACACCTTTGTGACTGATCATCCAGTAGTCGGGACGCAGTTTGGGGAATACACCATTACCGAAGATGTATTTGGGAGAGAGTTGGCCAAAGCCCGGACCTTAGTTTTCGGGCGGGATATCGAGTTTCTGCTGAGTCAGGGCTTAGGCCAGGGCGGCGACTTGGACTGTGTCGTGATCGTTGATGATGACGGGTACCGCAATTCTCTTCGGTACCATGATGAGATAGTCAGGCATAAAATCCTCGATGTCGTAGGCGATATGGGTCTGCTGGGATTCCTGCACGCCCATATTTTTGCTGTTCGCTCCGGGCATGAGCTGAATAAAGGGCTTATGCAGGAGATACTGAGGCTAAGGGATACTGATGATTGGAGTGGCTGATCGGTGAAAGCTATACTGCCTGTGGCAGGGGTTGGCAGCCGGTTAAGGCCCCATACCCATACAGTGCCGAAGGCGCTGGTGCATGTGGCTGGGAAGCCTATCCTGGGGCATATTCTGGACAGCCTGCAGCCGGCCGGAGTCGATGAAGTTGTGCTGGTTGTCGGGTACTTAGGAGAAAAGATCGTTGAGTATGTCAAGAACACATACGATCTGAAGGTGCAGGTTGTCGACCAAGAAGAACGCCTGGGCTTAGGTCATGCCATCTGGATGACTAGAGACTGCGTAAAACCCGGTGAGCCCATACTCATCGTCCTGGGAGACACCATAGTAGAAGCAGATCTAGGCGGGGTGCTTGAGCGGGGAGTCACTGCCATTGGCGTCAGGGAAGTTGATAATCCCAGCAGTTTCGGTGTGGTGCAGCTGGAGGGCAGCCGCATTGTCCAGCTCATGGAGAAGCCGGAAAACCCTCCAACAAATTTAGCTGTGGTAGGCGTCTATTACATAACCAACAGTCAGCTGCTCTACCAGAGCTTATCTGAGATTATCCAAGGAGATATCCGCAAAGGAGGCGAGTTTCAACTTACTGACGGCCTGCAGCGCATGATCGATGCCGGTGAGGCCATGGAAGTTTTTGGTGTTGAAGACTGGCTGGACTGCGGGAACCCCGAGACACTCCTAGCTACCAATCGCCGCCTTTTGGCGGCCAATGGATACACACCCTTTTCCAATCGCTCAGACGTGATCGTCATACCCCCGGTATACATCGATCCCAATGCCGCCTTGGAAAATTGTCTGATCGGCCCATATGTCTCCATAGCCAGTGGTGCGCAGATCAGCAATGCCTTGGTCAGGGACAGCATCATCAATGAAGGTGCTTATGTGGCAGATATTTTGCTGGAGCACTCCCTGGTGGGAGATAAGGCCGTGGTCCAGGGGCGGTTCAGCCGCCTAAACATTGGCGACTCATCACAGATCATCACAGCTGAGATATAATGCGGAAAAATGCCTAACCAATGGGTTTCTTGACAGGTGGTGGGACAGGCATTACAATGGGATGGAAGCGAAAGGGGAAGGACTCATGCTGGATATTATGACCATACAGAAGCGTCTGCCCCACAGATATCCGTTCTTGATGGTTGACCGGGTATTGGAGTTGGTGCCGGGCAAACGGGCCGTAGCTTTGAAGAATGTTACCGTCAACGAGCCGCATTTTACCGGCCACTACCCGGAAAGGCCTATCATGCCGGGTGTCTTGATCCTGGAAACCCTTGCTCAAGTAGGCGGGCTGGTCTTGATGAATCCGGAACATGAGGCAGGGAAGCAGATTCCCCTGCTGGCCGGTGTTGATAAAGCCCGTTTCCGCAGGCCGGTGGTGCCCGGTGATCAGCTGCGTTTGGAGGTGGATATCCTCCAGGTGCGCCGGTCAACCGGCAAGTGTCATGGTGTAGCTTATGTCGGTGATGAGAAGGCGGCAGAGGCAGAGTTTATGTTTATGATTGTTGACCCGGAAGAATAGTCCCGGGCTTGAGCTTGCGGGCTCGGATGAGGTTTATAGGGTTAGGGAAACCAGCAGCTGGCACTCCAGAGGGGGAGACGTAGTGAATCAGACAGAAGCAACGAAGGATGGCAAGGTAGTTCATATTCACAGGAAGATTCATCCGACCGCGATCGTAGATCCTGGTGCGATAATCGGTAAGGATGTAGAAATAGGGCCTTTCAGCATTGTCGGCCCAGATGTAGAGATTGGAGATGGCACTAGGATAGGCCCCAGGGTAATCATTGAAGGATGGACGGTCATCGGGAAGAATAATCAGATATACGCCGGCTCCATAATCGGTAATGAGCCACAGGACCTAAAATTCAAAGGGGAAAAAACCTATCTCTTTATTGGAGATAATAATATCATCCGGGAGTATGCTACCATCAGCAGGGGTACTCTAGGCGGCGGCGGAGAGACCCGGATCGGCAATAATAATCTGCTTATGTCATATGTACACGTGGGCCATGATTGCCAGGTGGGCAACAATGTGATTATATCCCACGGCAGTGGGATCGGTGGACACGTGACTATTGAGGACCGGGTGGTAATCGGCGGCCTGGTGGGAATTCACCAGTTTACCAAGATCGGCCGCATGGCCATGGTTGGTGCCCATACCATGGTAAATAAAGATGTTCCCCCTTACGTCATCGTCGACGGCCATCCTGCTAGGCCATACGGCATCAATATCGTTGGCCTGCGCCGGAACGGCCTCAGTCCCGAGTTGCGCATGGAGATTAAGAGAGCCTACAAGATTCTATACCGCTCCAATCTTAATGTTGCACAAGCCATCGAACAGATGGAACAGGAGCTCGCGGGGCATGAAGAAATCGATCACCTATTGAGATTCTTACGCAGTGCCGACAGGGGGATCTGCAGGTAGTGATACCATGACGCGAAAAAGTATAGTCCTCAGATCCCGGGGTTTTGCGGAGACCCATAATCCTGCGCAAAGAGGGCTAATGTACCGCTTGCGCAATGTGCTCCCTATACCTATAGTATTGTTGATCGCGCTTTGGTCACGGCCCGGGGCGGACTCCCTTTGGCGAGGCGCTATTTGTCTCCTCCTTGGTGAACTCATTCGTTGGTGGAGCGCCGGACACAGGCCCGGATTGGAAAGCCTGCTCAAACAGGGAAGGATGGTCACCAAGGGGCCCTACGGCTTGGTTCGCCGGCCCGATGCTTGGGGCACTTCGCTGGTGGGTTTGGGTATCGCCGTAATGTCCGAATGGTGGCCGGCTTACCTGATGCTGGCTGGCCTAGCCGCTCTTAGACTGCGTTTCGTACACCCCGTAGAAGAGGCTCAGCGGCAGCAGGAATATGGGGAAGCCTATGGGGCTTACTGTCAGGCTGTTCCTGAGTACATTCCCAGTGCCTCACATTTTCTGCAGTGGTATAGGGAGGCCCGCCGCAAACCACGAGAGGTGGAGGAGCGATTTGGCGCCAGGGAAGCCTTTCTGGCCGAAGGCTCGATGTTTATGGTACTGCTGGGGGTCGTGGCCGCCATGATTGTCCAGTGGCTGTTTTAGTTTTCTCATCCCGCTGCCTGGTAGTCTAAGAGCGGGATTTTCTTTTCTGCATTTCCAAATTAACTTTAGAGCTGACCGCAGGGGAGGCAGGATATATGCCCGCCATAGGAATTCTGGCCGGTACAGGGACTTTACCGCTGATTGTCGCAAAACAGGCGCTGGCCCGGGGCTGCCGGGTGGTAGTTGTGGGGATTTTGGGCGAGGTAGAACCGGAGCTTGCCGAGTTAGCCCATGCCAGCTATGCAGTGCCGATAGGCCAATGGCAGTCCATCATCGACACCCTCAAGAGGGAAAGCGTCCAGGACGTATACTTGGTAGGCGGGGTTTCTAAAGAGCTCCTATTTGAAAGCCTCCAGTTAGATGGGCGTATCCAACGGCTCTTGGCGGGCCTTGGGGAGAAAGGCAACAATGCCTTGCTGGCAGCCTTCGTCAGCGATCTGGCCAGTGAAGGCATCGTGGTGCGGCCCCAAAGCGAACTGGTGGAGGATATCATGCCGGGGCCGGGGGTCTTGACCAATAAACAGCCCAGCAGCCAAGTCTGGGCCGATATACGCTGCGGATGGCGCATCGCCAAAGCCATCGCCGATCTGGATATAGGCCAGACAGTGGTGGTAAAAGATGGTGCAGTCCTGGCGGTGGAGGCCATAGATGGAACAGACGCCACTATTTCCCGGGGAGGGCGCCTCGCCCACGGCGGGGGAGTGGTGGTAAAGGTAGCCAAACCTGCCCAGGATATGCGATTTGATATTCCCACCATTGGCCGCGATACCTTGGAGACGGCAATCAATGCCGGCATCCAGGCCATCGCCTTGGAAGCCGGCAAGGCACTGATCATGGAAGCAGACCTTTTGATCCAGCGGGCCGACGCAGCGGGAGTCGACATCGTCTTGGTGAGCGAACAAGATATGTAGCTGCCCGGCATGGAACTGGAACCCTTAGCAGCCCAACGAGAGGGAGTGATGGGTGGTGCGCAATCTCAAGGTGATGCTGGTGGCAGGCGAGCCCTCCGGCGATCTCCACGGCTCCTGCCTTGCAGAGGAAATCCTGCGGCAGCAGCCTGGCGCCCGCCTCTTCGGCATGGGCGGCAGACTGATGAAAGATGCCGGGGTTCGACTCCTCTTTAACCCCACGTCCATCAGCAGTATCGGTTTCTTAGAAGCGCTGAAGAGTGTCCAGGTCCTGCGACGGCTGCTGCTCAGGCTGGGGGAGATTGCGGACCGCCAGCAGCCAGATGTCGTTGTACTCATCGACTTTCCTGGATTCAATATGCGCTTTGCGGAAATCCTTAAACGGAAGGGAATTCCCTGTGTCTACTATTTCAGCCCTTCTGCGTGGGCCTGGGGCCGGGGACGGGCGGAAAAGGTCGCGGAGACTGTCACAAAGGTCCTGGCAGTCTTTCCCTTCGAGTACGAAGTCTACAAAGAGGCCGGTGCCGATGTGGAGTTTGTCGGCCATCCGCTCTTGGATATAGTCCCAGAGCCGATTCCAAAGGAGGAAGCCCGGGAGACGCTGGGGCTGCCCCAGGACGTACCGCTCATCGCCTTGCTGCCTGGCAGCCGGCGTCAGGAGATCAAAGGCCTTCTGCCCATCATGCTCAAGGCAGTGGAGCTTCTGCGGGAGAAGATGCCTGGAATTCAGCCGGTAGTTGCTGCAGCCGAGACAATACCTGTTGAGGAGATCCGCAAGTCGCCAGGGGGCCTATGTAAAGACCTGCACGTGATCCAAGGGCAGACATATGGTGTGCTGAGTGCTGCCGACATAGCTGTAGTCGCTTCCGGTACCGCGACGTTGGAGACCGCCCTGATGGGTGTTCCCCAGGCGGCCGTATACCGCACCTCATCTTCGACGTATTACGCGGCCAAGCTGCTGCTGCGGATACCTTACGTAACACTGCCCAACATAGTGGCTGGGCGGGAGATCATCCCGGAACTTCTGCAAAACGATTGCACCCCCGAGAACATCGCTGCGCACGTGCAGAGGATTTGGCAGGATGATGAGTGGCAGCGGATGCAAGCTGCCTATGCAGAACTGAGACAGAGGCTGGGAGAAGGCGGTGCCGTGTCCCGGGCAGCCAGGATAGTTCTAGATATCGGGCAGTACGGCAGCGCGGCTGGTGAAAGATAGTCTGACACCGGGCCCCTGGACTGCCCAGCCCCATAAAAGATGAGAGAGGGCAAAGCTGGACTTGATGGATAAGAAGATAGATATAATCATTACCGCCAACAGCCCCGGCGAGGTGGCAACTTGGCTTATACCGGCAGTGAGAGCTATAGCGGAGAGGATGCCCGCTGCCGAGATCACGGTCTTTACACCCCCCTGTACCTTTGCTTCGGGACGGGAGGGGGCGGTTGCCGCTGCCCTGCCGCAGATAAAGCGGATATTTAGCGCTGGACAGCTGCTTTCTTTTGCTGTTTTCGGCAGGCAGCTGCCGGATTTCCAGCCTGGGGAGCAGGGTTTAGTCCTCTTTTTAGGAGGAGATCTGGTTTATGCCATCCTCTTGGCCCGCCGCCTGGGGTATCCTGCCTATGCCTACACCAACGGCAGGGCCCAATGGGCTGGCAGCTTCTCCGGGTTTTTGCTGCCCGATGAGCAGGCGAGGATGAAGGCACTGCGGTCAGGGGCGCCGCCGGACAAGCTGCTTGTGGTGGGAGATCTGATGCTGGATGCCGTTGAGTCTCACTGGGAGGCTGACGAATTCTCCCAGGCCTTGGGGCTTGATGGGGAACAGCCTGTAATTGCTCTCTTTCCCGGCAGCCGTGCCCCAGAGTTTAGGCACATGCTGCCCATGTTTCTGCGGAGTGCCGAGATCATCAGCCGGGATCTGCAGACTGTTCAGTTTGTGCTGAGTGTGTCTCCCTTTGTAACCGAGGATCTCTTGAAAGATGTGCTGGCAGATCCCAATCCTTTGATGGAAGGTTCCGGAGGCGAGATTATCGAACAAAGCTTCACCGCTGACAACTCCGGCAGTGGAGGCGGAAGCTCCGCTGCTCAGGCAGGGAGCCGGGTATCCCGCAGAGCCGGCGGCAGCTCCCGGGGACGGATTTGGCAGCTGAAGACCCAGGGAGGCTTGTCGCTGCCTGCGGTGCAGGGCTGGCAGCATGACCTCATGCGGTTAGCTGCCTTGGCTGTAACCATACCGGGAAGCAACACAGCAGAGATGGCAGCTGTGGGGCTGCCCATGGTAGTGGTGACGCCTTTGAATAAGCCAGAGCTGATCCCCCTGGAGGGTATACCGGGGTTAATCGGGGGTATTCCCTTGGTTGGACGTTATCTCAAGCGCAAAGCTGTGTTGGCGGCTGCCAAACGGGTCAAGTTTGCAGCACTGCCCAATATGAAAGCCCAGGAGCAGATTGTGCCGGAACTCATGGGGATACTGCGCCCTGAGGATTTGGCCATCGCCGTGGGTAATCTCATCCGCAATCCAGATAAGCTGAGGGCCATGTCCAGCCGGCTGAAGCAAGTGATGGGTGCCGACGGTGCCGCCCGGAGGATCGCAGAGGCCCTGGCCGCTGCTTTGGAAGCATAAATGTATGACAAGGGCAAGAGAAGGGGAAGCAGATGGGCGAAGACGCCGGCAAAGCAGCAAATACTACTAGAAGATTGCTCCGCTACATAAGACCACACTGGTTCCAGATGAGTGCTGGTCTTATTAGCGTGCTCATCTTGGCTTTGGTGCAGGTGGCCCTGCCTTTGGTCCTGGGGCGGGGGCTGTTTGACCATCTATTGATGGAAACCGAATCCCTGGAGGCCTCGCTGCAGTACTTGAACTACTTTGTCCTGCTGGTCTTGCTGCTGTTTGTCCTCAAGGGCCTGTTTACATACACAGCAATTTACTGCATGGCCTTTGTCTCCCAGCGGGTGGTAGTGGAGCTTAGAAACCAGATTGTTGAACAGCTCCACCGGCTGACACTGGCATTCCATCAGGAAAGAAGGACAGGAGAGGCAGTCAGCCGGGTTACCAGTGATGTCAGTCTGATACAAAACAGCTTGGCCAACAGCTTACCGGATTTTTGGAAGGACAGTTTCATCCTCTTAGGGGTCATCATTGCCTTGGTGACTCTCCATTGGAAACTGGCCTTGGTGACCTTGATCCCTTTTCCGCTGCTGATCCTGGCTGCCAACCGCTACGGCAGCCGGCTCCGCAGCTTAAGCAGGACTATGCAAGAACGTGTAGCCAACCTCAGCGCAATTCTGCAGGAGTCTTTGCTGGGCATTAGGATCATCCAGGCCTTCACCATGGAGGATTACGAGCAGGAGCGGTTTGCCCAGGAAAACGAGCTGAGCTTCACCGCGGGGATGAAGTCTGCCAACCTCATGGCAGTGGTGAGGCCAGCCACAGAGCTGCTGCTGGTGGCCGGCATGCTGGCGGTGGTCTGGTACGGCAGCCGGGAGGTGGTGGCTGGGCGCTTGACCCCAGGGGAACTGGTGGGGTCCCTGGGTTATATCGGCATGATCTCACAGCCCATCAACTCGCTGACCAGGGCCTTCGGCACTTGGCAGCAGGCACTGGGGGCCGCTGACCGGATCTTCGAGCTCTTGGATGTAGATGCAGTTGTCAAGGAACCGGCAAGGCCAAGAAGACTGGGGAAGGTAGAGGGAAGAGTCGCCTTCGAGAATGTGAGTTTTGCCTATGTCCCAGGACAGCCGGTACTTCAAGACATCGATCTGGAGGTTGAACCTGGCGAGATAGTAGCACTGGTCGGCCCCAGCGGTGCCGGCAAGACCAGTCTGGTGAATCTGCTGCCCAGATTCTACGATCCGGCCACCGGGTGTGTACGGCTGGACGGCATTGACCTGCGGGAGTTGTCGCTGCGGGATCTGCGGCAGCAGATCGGCTTAGTGCCCCAGGAGACGATCCTCTTTGGTGTATCGGTGCGGGAAAACATCCTCTACGGGCGGCCCAATGCTGCAGAACGGGAGATTATCGAAGCAGCCAAGGCTGCCAATGCCCATGATTTCATCATGTCACTTCCTGACGGTTATGATACCCTCTTAGGTGAACGGGGTGCGACTCTCTCCGGCGGCCAGAGGCAGCGCATCGCCATCGCCAGGGCGGTGCTGCGCTCTCCCCGCCTTTTGATCCTTGATGAAGCGACATCGGCTTTGGATACCGAATCAGAACTTCTGGTTCAGGAAGCCCTGAGCCGCTTGATGGTGGGGCGGACAACCTTTGTGATCGCCCATCGGCTGTCAACCATCCGCAATGCCCACCGCATCTTGGTCTTGGATGACGGCAGAATTGCCGAAAGCGGTTCCCACACAGAGCTAATGGCTAAAGACGGGCTTTACCGGCGGCTGTATGAGGCTCAATTCCACAAAGAAGATCAGGAGATATCAGCTGCTGATAGAGGTTTATTGAATTAGGATACTAGGGTGAGGAGTCATTGGGGGAAATGCTGAAACAGGGCAGGGGAAAAGCCGGCCCAATTTTACTGATCACCAATGGGCATGGAGAAGACCTCTTGGCGGGTGTACTGGCTCAGGCTCTTCACCGGCGGCGGCCCGATTTGGAGCTGTGGGCCTTTCCCATTGTGGGAGCAGGCAGCGCTTTCCGGCGTTTTCCGGTAAAGGTAGTCGGCATTCAAGAGGAGATGCCCTCCGGGGGATGGGTGCGCCAGAGCTGGAAGGCACTGCGGACAGATATCCAAGCGGGATTCCTGCAACTCACTTGGCAGCAGTGGCAGGCCCTCAAGGCCTTAGGCAGGCAAGTTTCCTACACCGTTCCCGTAGGGGACATCTATGCTCTTTTCCTAGCCTATCGATTTGTGAAAAGGCCCATCACCTTTGTGCCTACAGCTAAATCGGATTATATCCGCAGCCATCTGGCTGTTGAAAGATATCTGATGAAAAAGCACTGCCAGCTGGTAATGCCCCGGGACGCACTCACTGCCGACGGCTTAAGGCACAGGGGAGTTCCGGCTAAGTATGTAGGAAACTTGATGATGGATGCCATCTTCCCTTCTGGCAAAAAGCTCTGCGGTGCTGATGGCAAGTGCGTAATCGGCATTCTCCCCGGCAGCCGGGATGAGGCTTACCTTAACCTTCCCCTTCTGTCCTCGGCCATGGATGAAATTGCAGCGGAGCTGCCCAATGCTTATTTTGCGGTGGCTTTGGCAGGGAATTTATCTATAGACAAAGCAGTTGAAATCTTCATCCAGAACCGATGGGAGCCCGCGGCTAACACCGTGCCTGGCTTGGAGAGGGAACGCTTTCTCGGAAAAAATGGAGCCTGCCTGCTCCTCGCCCAGGGGCGGTTTGGCGACATCCTTGAAGCCAGCCGGGCCTGCATCGGACTGGCAGGGACAGCCAATGAGCAGGCAGTGGGCTTGGGCAAGCCAGTTGTCGCCTTTCCAGGGCCGGGTTCTCAGTTTACCAAGAAGTTCCTGGCCATGCAAAAGCGCTTGCTGGGAGACTCCCTGGCAGCTGTGGAGGGGCCCCGGGCCGCGGGACAAGCTGTCCTGGAGATATTGGCGGATGGGGAGAAATACCGGCACATGGCTGCTTGCGGGAGGGAACGGATGGGGGGGCCGGGAGGTGCTGACCGCATGGCTGCTGAGATCATCCGGCTTTGGGAAAAGCAGCTGGAGAGACAATGAGGTGTTGGAATGAAACCAAGAGCCAGTGTCATCATACCGACGTATAACCGCAGAGAACTGCTGCGCAGGGCGCTGTTGGCCTTGGCAGAAAGCACTGTGCCCTTTGAGGATTTTGAAGTTATAGTTGTCGATGATGGTTCTACTGATGGGACCACGGAGATGATCAATTCCCTGGGACTCCCCTATGATTTGGCCTATGAAAGGCATGAGCGGAAGGGCCCTGCCGGTGCCCGCAACTTGGCCATCAAGCTGGCACGGGGGGAGATCATGATCTTCATCGACAGCGACATCCTGGTGGTGCCGGAGTTTGTCGGCGCCCACCTTGCTGCCCACAAAGAGCCCAAGGTAGTCGCAGTGGGCCCCGTTGTCCATACCGACAATCTTGATGATCCGTACTCGACGCCTTTCAAGCTCACTGATATCTCCGGGGCTTTCTTCGCCACCGGCAATGCGTCGGTAGCCAAGGAACACCTGCTGGAGGCGGGACTGTTTGATGAAGCTTTCAACCAGTACGGCTGGGAGGATTTGGAGCTTGGCCACAGGCTGCGCAAGCTGGGCCTGCGGAAGGTTAAGGTGCCTGAGGCTGTGGGCTACCACTATAAGGAGCGGCTGAAGGTGGCCTCCCTTCCCCGCCACCGCCGGCGGGAGTGGGAGCGGGGCAGGATGGCGGTGGTCTTTGTGGAGAAAGACCCATCCTGGGCCACTCGCCTGCAGGTAGAGATGAGCCCCATCATGTTTGGACTGGATAGACTCTTGAGTATAGGGAACTGGCCCAATGCCCAATGCACCCAGCGCTGGCTGCAAGCCCTGGAGGACCGGGGATGGCATTGGCTTGTCAGGGTTCTCGTCCGGTTGATCACTCACCACGATTACATGGAGGGTATGCGGGAAGCCTTGAGGGAAAGAGAAGGCGCCCGCAAAGGGCGGCTTTCCGACAACTGAGAGAGCTGAAGGAAGGGGAGTACGATGGAGAGGATACTGGTCACCGGTGGTGCTGGTTTTATCGGTTCACATATCGCCGATGCTCTGCTGGCAGAGGGATACAAAGTGGGAGTCGTTGATGACCTTTCCACCGGCAAGCGGGAACGTGTCCCCCCTGAGGCGGCATTTTATCAGTGCGATATCTGCTCACCGGAGCTAGAGGCGGTATTCGCTGATTTTCAGCCCGATAAGATCATCCACGCCGCTGCCCAGGTGCGGGTCAGCACTTCATTAGCCAACCCCGAGTTCGATGCCCGCATCAATATTCTGGGCAGCCTGCAGGTCTTGGAGCTTGCCCG
>LSQX01119723.1_pt2 | contig 40969 bp, 36 predicted proteins | sample 654561 | NCBI WGS metagenome assembly LSQX01 (sample SAMN04489861, study PRJNA283612) | anaerobic digester metagenome | isolation source: 4 biogas reactors fed with cattle manure at either 37C or 55C with and... | place: Denmark: Kongens Lyngby | collected 2014 | reverse complement strand
TCTGCCCCTTGCCGGTGGCCGAATTCACGCCGTTTCCCTCTTTCACGGGCCCAGCGACCGTTGCCGTCCATGATGACGGCCAAATGTGTCAATTCCTTGCTTTTTTCTTGTTCCGGCTCCAGCATCGCAAGCTCTTAAATCTCCATGATCTCCTTGGTCTTGCGATCGATCTCGACATCAATTTTTTCAATGTACTTATCGGTCATGGTCTGGACCTCCTCCGTCATGCTGAAGCAGACATCCTCGGAGATCTCCTTGTTCTTTTCCAGGCCCTTGAAGTGGTCATTGGCTTCACGCCGGATATGACGGATGGAAACCTTGGCATCCTCTCCCTTCCTGGCCACTTCACGGGTCAGGTCACGGCGGCGTTCTTCGGTCATGGCTGGAAAGACAAGACGAAGGGAGCGGCCATCATTGATGGGGTTAATCCCCAGATCACTGGCATGGATGGCCCTTTCAATTTCCTTTAACATACTGGTATCCCAGGGTACCACCATGAGCATCTTGGCTTCCGGTACCTGGATATTGGCAACCTGGTTCAAGGGTGTGGGCACACCGTAGTAAGGGACGGTAATAGGGTCCAATACATGGGGATTGGCCCGGCCTGCACGAACCGTGCGTAAGTCATTCTCCAGGACTTCCAGAGACTTGCCCATTTTTTCTTCGTAAACATTCAGGGTTTCTTCATGGATATCAACGGGTGCCATAAGCTGTCCCTCCTTTTTTAATCATGAGTCTATTCTATCAAAGCCGGTGTCCCCTTGACTGAGGGACTACCCGCTTCAAGATACCAGGGTACCGATCCCTTGACCGGTGGCGGCCGCAAGGATGTTCTGGGGATCCTTGCCATTGAAAATAATCAGTTTCAAGCCATAATCCCGGCAAAGGGCGGCTGCCGTTGCATCGATGATGGCCAGTTTATCCTCCAGGATCTGACTGAAGCTGACTTCTTTCAATAAAAGGGCATCAGGATATTGATTGGGATCCTTGTCATAGACCCCGTCGACCAGGGTCGATTTCAAGATCAGGTCTGCCTTGATTTCGGCCGCCCTGAGGGCAGCAGCGGAGTCGGTCGAAAAGAAGGGATTGCCCGTCCCTCCAGCCAGGATAACCACCCGCCCCTTTTCCAGGTGTTGCCGGGCCCTTTCCCCATTCATGGCTTCAGCCAGGGTAGGTATGGGCAGGGCAGTCATCAGCCGGACAGGCTGGCCCAGGCTGTCAAGGGCATCGGCCAGGGCGATGGAATTCATGACTGTCGCCAGGATGCCGATCTTATCGGCCGCCAGCCGGTCCATGTCCCCGCTTTGACGTCCCCTCCAGAAGTTGCCTCCCCCTACGACGACAGCCAGCTCATGACCTTTTTGACATAAGTCCTGGATGATGGAGGCGTAAAGCGTCAGCATGGAAGGATCCAGGCCTCCCTTGTCAGGGCCGGCCAAGGCCTCCCCCGATAGTTTCAATAAAAGCCTCTTGTATTGCATGCCTATCCCTCCTCATCCTCTATTATTGGCGCTTTATGCGTATTATCCCATAAGCTGAAGATCTTTTCCCATTGAGAAAGAGGGCACTGGGCCCTCTTTCCTTGAAAATCGCATTTTTCTTATTTTTTGAGCTGAGCGGCCACTTCCTCAGCGAAATCTTCACTTCGCTTTTCCAGCCCCTCGCCCATCTCGTAGCGGGTAAAGCGGCGGACCTGGATATTCTCCCCGATCTTGCCGATCATTTCCTTGACCAGCTGTTCACAGGTTTTGCTGTCATCGCGGATGTAAGCCTGCTCCATGAGACAGTTCTCTTCGAAATACTTTTCCATGCGTCCGTCGACAATCTTGTCCACGATCTTTTCGGGCTTGCCTGACTTGATGGCCTGATTGCGGGCGATGTCACGCTCACGGGCGATCACATCTTCGGGGACCTCTTCCCGGCGGACATAAAGCGGGTTCATGGCAGCTACCTGCATGGCCATATCCTTGACCAGGGCACGGAAGGCCTCGTTCTTGGCCGCAAAGTCAGTTTCGATATTCACTTCAATCAGGACACCAATACGGCCGCCCTCATGAATGTAGGCATCGACCAGTCCTTCGGCTGCGATCCGGCCAGCCTTCTTCTCAGCAGCAGCAAGATCATTCTCCCGCAGCCACTTGACGGCTTTTTCCATATCGCCCTGAGCGGCTTCAAGCGCCTTTTTGCAATCCATCATGCCAGCGCCTGTCATTTCTCTTAATTCCTTAACCATGGCAGCGGTTATTTGCATCGTTCATCCTCCCATCCCGATTTTTCGGGTTATTTTAAGTAAAGGAAACCATTAGTCCCGGCTTATAGCAGCTTTTGCTCAGGCTTCCAGCTCTTCTTCCACTTCTTCGGATTCTTGGGCCACTTGAGCTTCATAAGCAGGCTGGGCCTCTTCTCCGGTCACCTGGGCTTCAAAACCTTCCTTGCCCTCGATCACAGCATTGGCCATGACGGAGGTAATCAGTTTGATGGCCCGGATGGCATCGTCGTTGCCAGGAATGACAAAATCGACTTCTTCGGGGTCACAGTTGGTGTCGACAATGGCCACGATGGGGATGCGAAGGCGTCTGGCCTCGGCTACCGCAATGTGTTCCTTTTTTGTATCAACCACAAAGATGCATGAGGGCAGTTGCTTCATCTCAGCAACACCACCCAGGTTGCGCTCCAATTTCTCCAGCTCCAGTCTGCGTGAGGCGATCTCCTTCTTGGGAAGACCGTACCAGGCATCTGTTTCATCCTGTTCCCTCAACTCATGGAGTCGGTCGATCCGCTTCTTGATGGTCTGGAAATTGGTCAGGGTGCCGCCCAGCCAGCGATTGTTGACGTAGAACATGCCACAGCGGGTGGCTTCTTCTCGAATCGCATCCTGGGCCTGTTTCTTGGTCCCTACGAAGAGTACGGTACCGCCCCTGGAAGCGATCTCGTTGACGAATTGATAGGCCGTTTCGATCTTGCGCATAGTCTTTTGAAGATCGATGATGTAGATCCCGTTACGCTCCGTAAAGATGTAGGGAGCCATTTTAGGGTTCCAACGGCGGGTCTGGTGGCCGAAATGTACGCCACCCTCAAGTAGATGTTTCATGGAAACGACAGCCATAATTCCTCCTGTTTTTACCTCCGGCACGTCCCATCCCCCAAATCTTGGGCAACAGGAATGACGCGCCGTGCGTTTTCCTCGACGATGATAGCACAAGAAGGGTCCCTGGGCAAATACCTGGGGCACGGAGGGGGAGTTACAAGTGATATAGTGAACGGGAGCTGATCATCAGGCCAAAGTCAGGCAAGCAAGGCCTGATGGAAGCTGGCTTAAATTATATAGCGGAGGAGTTAATCATGCTATCCAATTCACTCTTGAAATTTGCGGCAGGTCAGGGCTGGTATGTCTACAAGGACGGGGAATTCACCTTTGGCTTGGTTCAGGACTATCCCATCACGGCCAAGAGCAAGGACACCCTGTCTTCCTTTTTTGTCCCCCTTGCCGGTATCGCCCCCGAGGACCTGATCGAACTGACCAAATGGCTGGAAACAGATAAATTCCCCCTCAAATTGGTCGACTACGAATTGACCGATAATTTCATCGCCATCCGGGCCAAGGACTCAGCTTTCTCCGGCTCTGCCGCTGCTATCCTCCAATTCCTCAATCTTTTCACAGACAAACTCAGCCAGCTGGGACTGGCCCCCGACAACTGTGCCATCTGCGGTTTACCGGCAGAAGAAAAAGCCCTTTATGTGGGCCTTTACTGTTACCTACATCCTGACTGCGTGGACAAGGAGGGGGTGGATTATACAGCCGCCCTGTCCGCTGTGGAAGAGGACGTCGAGCTTATCCTCCTGTCAGAGGATGAAGACGAGCCCCAGCGGGTTGACCCCCGGGTTATCAAAGAACTGGCAGCCAACTTTGACCATGAAAGAGAGGCCTTTGTCCAGGATCTGGCAGCCCTTTGTGCCGTCCCCAGTGTGGATGCAGATCCAGAGGAAGGGGCACCTTATGGACTGGAGAATAAGCGGGCCCTGGAGGTCTTTTTAGACATGGCCCAAAGGATGGGCTTTCATACCGTCAATGTCGACAACCAGGCGGCCTACGCTGAAATGGGCCAGGGCCAGGATATGGTGGCTGCGGTCTGTCATCTGGACGTGGTACCGGCAGGAAGCGGCTGGGACTCGGATCCCTTTACCTTGCAGGTTGACGGCGACAGGCTGGTCGCAAGGGGGGTCATGGATGACAAGGGCCCGGCGGTCGGTGTCCTTTATGCCATGAAGTCCCTCCTGGAGGATGAGAACTTCCTGCCCCAGAAGCGTATCCGTCTGATCGTGGGCTCCAATGAAGAAAAGGGATCTGCCTGCATGGCCCATTACAGCCAGGTGGAGGAGATTCCTTCGGCCGGCTTCACCGCTGACGCGGTCTTCCCTGCTATCTACGCCGAAAAAGGAAATGCGGTCATTTCATTGCTTATGGAGCGGAATGGAGATGACGCCATCCTGTCCGCTTCAGCCGGAGAAGCCGTTAATATGGTGCCCGGTGAATGTCAGGTGACCCTGAAGGAGGGGGGCGACCAGACCTACCAGGGGGACATCGCCCACGCCAGCACGCCCGAGCAGGGCAGGAATGCCATCTCAGTTGCCATGGAGGACCTGGAGACAAGGCTGGAAGCCACAGGCCTTTCTGATCGCTTTGTTTCCTTCTATCAGGCGATGCTGGGCTGGGAACTTGACGGCGAAAAATTGGGCCTGGCCTTTGAAGATGAAACAGGTGTGACCACGGTCAACGCCGGTCTCCTGTCCATTGACGAAAAAGAAGCCCGGTTGATCCTGAATATCCGCTATCCGGTGACCATGGATGTCGACAAGGCCAAGCTGGCCCTGGCTGAAGCCCTGGCCCCCTATGGCATCCAGGCCTCCTGGCCCGGCATTATGCCACCCCTGATTCAGCCCAAGGATTCACATTTGATCACCAGTCTCATGGGGGTCTACCGGCAACTGACCGGGACAGAAGCGGAAGCCCTGGCCATCGGCGGCGGCACCTATGCCCGCTCCCTGCCCAATATTGTGGGATTTGGTCCTGTCTTCCCCGGTGACCCGGATGTGGCCCATAAGGCCAATGAATTCGCCTCCCTTGATAGTCTTTTGGCCGGCGCCGCCCTTTACCGGGAGGCCTTGAGGCGATTGGCAGAATAGCTTTCCCCGGCTCTCTTGACTCAAAAAGGGACCGGCCTCGGCTAAGCGGGGTCAGTCCCTTTCCTTTTCCAGATGGATGGCCGGCTCAGCTTGAGCTTGCCGTCTACTCCTTGCGTTCGATCCAACGATCGAACTTGTCCAGAGCTTTTTCAATCACCCTCTGGGCAGATTGGGCTGAATGGATCTTGGTCAGGGCCGTCCCCTTACCTTCCAACTCTTTATAGACCTGGAAGAAATGCTGCATCTCGGTCAGCATATGCTCGGGCAGATCCTCCAGTTCCAACCAACTCCTCATCTGGGGATCACCGAAGGGAATGGCAATGATCTTCTCGTCTTCCTTATCTTCATCAATCATGGAAAAAGCACCGATAGGATAGCATTCGACCAGGCAAAGGGGGGCCAGACTTTCAGTCGACAGGACCAGGACATCCAGGGCATCCCCGTCCTCCGACAGGGTGCGGGGGATGAAACCATAATTGGCAGGATAATGGGTGGAAGTATAAAGAATACGATCCAGGCGGAGCATTCCCACCCGGTCGTCGTACTCATATTTTTGTTTACTGCCGCGGGGAATCTCAATTACGGCGTGAAAATGGTCTTTTTGTATCCAATCCTTAGGGATTGCATTCCATCGAAGCATGGGTCACCTCCTGTGACGATTGGGCTATCTGTCATCCTAACAGACCGGTCTCGATTCTCACAAGGAAATGAGGATCAATCTTTGGCCTTGAAGTTATAGAGCGGTTTCAAGTGGTGGAGGACCTCTACCGTGTCCTTGATCTCCTCCAGGAGCGACTCCATGGGCTTGTAGGCTTCAGGACTCTCATCCAGGGTGTCCCGGCTGATGGAGGTCGTATAGACACCGTCCATCATGACATGGAGATCGCGAAGGGAGAGAACCTTCCTGGCCTGGGTCCTGGACATGATCCGGCCGGCGCCGTGGGGGGCCGACTGATTCCAGTCAGGATTACCCAATCCCCGGCAGAGGAGGGAACCGTCCCGCATATTGAGGGGGATCAGGACCTCTTCGCCTTTTTTGGCCGAGATGGCCCCCTTCCTCAGGATCATATGGTCCAGATCAATATAGTTATGGATGGTGGTCATATCCAGGTCATAGGTCAGGTCCAGGCCCTGGGTGATCTCATCGACCATGGCCTTGCGGTTGAGGACGGCAAAGTCCTGGATTATCTTCATATCGTGAAGATAATTATCAAAGTCGGGGCCGTCCAGATAGGCCAGATCCCGGGGCAAATGGGGGTGGCGGTCCGAGGCTTTCCTCTGGTAAAAAAGGGCCACCTGGAGGCCCAGGTTCCGGGATCCCGAATGAACCACCAGGTAAAGACGGCCCTTTTCATCCCGGTTGACCTCAATAAAGTGGTTGCCCCCGCCCAAACTTCCCAGGGAAAGCTGGGCCCGGTCCATGCGGAGGCGCTTGTCATTTTTGCCTCCCTCCCGGCAGCGGAGTTTTTTCAGGTTGATCTTGTCGAGATAACGGTGGGGTCGCTTGCGGATGGCAAAACCCGAGGGAATCTCCCGCCTGATCAACCAGTCCAGGGCCTTGAAATCCACCGAGTCATGCCTGAGACGGATGGTCTCCATACCACAACCGATATCAACACCCACCATATTGGGGACAAGCTTGTCCTTGATTGTCATGGTGGTGCCGATAGTGGAACCGGCCCCGGCATGGACATCCGGCATGATACGGATCTGACTGCCCTGGGTAAAGGGCTGGTTGACCAGATCCTCGATCTGCTTGCGGGCGGTGGGTTCAAGGTCCCGGGTAAAGACCTTGGCTTGGTTGTAAAGGCCTTGGATAATAATCATAGGGTAAATCTCCAGGGTCTAAAAAAGGGACGCCAGTTTAACCGGCGTCCCTATTCACATGTCTTAGGATGAAAGAACTATTCGCCTTCTTCCAGGACGATCTCTTCTTCTGCCGGTGCTTCTTCAACCGCTGCTTCTTCAGCTGGGGCTTCTTCCACTGGGGCTTCTTCTGCCACTGCTTCTTCAGCCGGGGCTTCTTCCACGGCCGCCTCTTCAGGGGCCAGGATGTCAGCGGGCTTGTCCTCAACTTCGAGGACGGCAGACGGCGGCGCTTCTGCTAAGGCTGTCTCTTCTTCCACAGCTTCCTCAACCACTGCCTCAGGGGCCTGGTCAGGCTCTTCTGCCTTGGGCTCCTCTAGCTTAGGCTCCTCCACCTTGGGTTCATCAGCCTTGGCAGCTTGGGCCTCAGCAGCCTGGAGCTCATCTCTCAGGGCAGCCATGCTGTCCATAAGGTCAGAACCTTCCTTGGTCACTGTCGTGATGTCGGCCATCTGTGAGATAGCGGATCGGGCCTGGTCATCCACGTAGCTGGTCGGCAGATCATCCTGGCCTTCACGGCGCCTTCCACCACGACGGCGGGGGACCTGCTGCTGGCGGCGTTGCTGCTGCTCCTGCTGCTGGAGGACAATCTCAGAATCAGGATCGGGGTTGATGGGTTCAACTTCCCGGATACTGACACTGATACGGCGGGCTTCGTCGGACACTTCAACGACCCTGGCGTCCACTTCCATACCCTCGACCAGCACGTCACCCGGCTTATTCAGGTGATAGTTGGAGATCTGAGAGATATGGCAAAGGGCGTCAACCTCAGGGGCGATATTGATGAAAGCGCCAAAGGGAAACATCCTGACGACGACACCGCGAACAATGGCTCCCACGGGGAACCTGCCCTCGATGTCACGGTAAGGATCGTCCTCCGGACGGCGGTAGCCCAGCGAGATCCGCTTTTTGGACCGGTCGAAATCCTTGACAAAGACATTAATCTTGTCGCCAACTGAAAGCACTTCAGAGGGATGCCGGATGCGTTGCCAGGACATCTCACTGATGTGGATGAGTCCATCGACCCCGCCGATATCGACAAATGCGCCGAAATTGGTCAGGTTACGGACCACGCCCGGATATTCGTTGCCAACTTCAATGGTGTCCCAGATCTCGCGTTCACTCTCCTTGCGCTCCTGTTGAAGCAGCATACGCCTGGAGCCAGAGACCCGCATACGCCTGCGATTGGGGTCAAACTGGGTCACCAGGATGTCGAACTCCTGATCCCTGTATGGCTCAAGGTCATCGACTACGGAAAGTTCGAGCTGGGTACGGTGGATGTAAATATCAATGGTCTTGTAAGTGGCTATTACACCATCACGGACAACATTGACCACCTTGACTGAAATGGGCGTTCTTTCTTCAAAGGCTTTTTGGATGAACTCTTTATGTTTCATCGTTTCCACATAACCGGTGGAGAGCATGATCTCCTTGCCGGCATCGGAACTGCGGATGCTGCGAATGTAAACGTCAACTTCTTGATGATTTTTTACGGCTTCATCCAGATCATAGTCAGGGCTTTTCTCCAGCTCGCGGATCGGAACCTTGCCTTCCGATTTGTCTTTTACGTCAACGTAAACAAATTCATCGTCGTAGCGGACGATTCTTCCGCGGACAATACTTTTTGGTTGAAGCTCCGGAATGCTGTCAACGTAGTCCTCAAAATTAACGTCAGCATTCTCTTCTGGCTTCGTCATACCTTCCATTGTTGTCATTCTGTAGATAACCTCCCTGATCATCCCGTCTGGTGTTGAGGCACCGGTGGTCACACCGACCCTCTCTGAACCGGTCGCATCTTGAGTCAGGATTTTTGCGACCTGGTCCGGCCTTTGTATCAGATGCACTCTGGCGCACTCCTTGAGGCAGACTTCCACCAACTTATTCGTGTTGGAACTTGTTTCACTTCCAAGCACAAAAACAATGTCGGAGGAAGCGGCAAGCGCCCTCGCATCGGACTGCCTGCGGGCAGTCGTACTACATATTGTATCAAATATATGTAGATTGGCAATTTTATTTTTAAGAAGATCTTGAATTTGTGTCCATCTTTCTTTGGAAAAGGTGGTTTGTGAGACGAATATCCAGTCTTTTTCTTCAAATTCCAGCGCTTCTGCCTCTTCCAAGGTCTGGATCAAGACGGGTGTTTCAGGACTTGCATAGGCAATGACACCCATGACCTCCGGATGATCGGCTGCCCCGGTGATGATAATGCCCTTGCCCTCCCCGGCCGCTTTTTTGACCAGGGCCTGGATCTTGCTGACAAAGGGGCAGGTCCCGTCCAGAACCCGGCAGCCCTTGGCTTCCAAAGCCTCCAGGACCTGGGGGCCGACACCGTGGGCCCGGATCAGGACCTGGGCGCCATCAGGGATATGGTCAACCTCATGGGCTACCCGGGCGCCCTTGGCCATGAGGTCCTCGATGACCTGTTCATTGTGTACCACCTGGCCATAGAGCCAGAGGCCTCCCGACTCCTTGTCTTCCAGAGCCCGATAAGCCAGCTGGACCGCCCGCCTGACGCCGGGGCAAAAACCTGAGGATTGGGCGACTTCGATTTTCATCAGGCCCCAGCTCCCAGCTTTGTCGTCCCAGCAAGGGGCGTCATTTCAATGGTCTCCTCAAAGAAGACCTGATTGGCCTCCATGCCTTCATAGACATAGGGCAGGTCTGCCATGGCGTAGATACGGCGCATGAGTTCCCGGGCTATAGCCTCTTGTTGTTCCCGCTTGAGGGTCTCCGCCTCCTTGAGCTTATAGAGGACCGGCGGGGCAAAGATGTAGCGGGGACGGCCGAAAAGACCATAGCGGGGGTCAATGGCCACGGACATGACCGGTATGCCCCGCCGGATAGCGTAATAAAGGAGGGAGGCGTGAGGTTCAAGCTTGGCGGCATCCGCCAGCTTGACCCGGGTGCCCTGCAAGAAAATGCCCACGATCCTGCCTGCCTTGATCTGGGACAGGATCAGTTTGCTGGCCCGGATATCTGCAGTCGACCGGTCCAGGGGGATAGCCCTGAAGGCCTTGAGGATCCTGCCGATCAGCTTCATGGAATAAAGCTCCTGCTTGGCAACGAAACTCAAGCGGTCCGACTTATAAAGCTGGGTGATAAAGATGGGATCCAGGAGATGGTGGTGGTTGGCAATCAGGATACAACCCTGCCCCGGGGGCGGTTCCAGCCTTTTCCCCTGGGCTCTGGGCAGGAAGAAAGGCCAGAGGATAAGGGCAGCCAGGATACGGATGACCCGGTTAATGACCCTGGAGAGGCGGTCCCCTCCTGCAAGCTCCCTGTCATCAGTCCTGGCAGTCATGTTCCCTGCTTCCCCCGCCATCATGCCAGGCGGCCTGCTGACCTTCCTTTTGCCGGATCACATCCAACATCAGGTCCACCACCTCTTTGGCAGTCATGAGACCCGAATCGATCTGGATGGCGTCCTCGGCCCGCCGGGTGGGCGCAAGCTCCCGTTCGGCGTCCTGGCGGTCCCGGGCCTCAATGTCCCGGATGACCTGATCCAGGCTGGTCTCGATGCCCGATCTTTGCAAATCCTTGAGCCGCCTTTCCGCCCGGATTTCCGTGGAGGCGGTGACAAAAAACTTGACAGCGGCGTCGGGAAAAACATAGGTCCCGATATCCCGTCCTTCCAGGATCAGGGCCTGGCGTTTGCCAAGCTCCCTCTGGATACGGACACAAAAGTCCCGGCAGACGGCCAGAACGCTTATATCCGAAGCGGCCTGGGAGGCCTCAGGTGTCCGGATAAAGGGGGCCATATCCTGTCCATCGACCAGGGTCCTCTGGACCCGGTCTGACAGATCAATTTCCATCTCTGTTTCAGCCAGCATGGCCCGGACTGCCTGGGCGTCGGAAGGGTCAATACCCAGCTGGAGGGCCTTATAGCCCAGAGCACGGTACATGGCCCCGGTATCAAGGCAGAGTATGCCCAGGTGCTCGGACAGGAGCCTGGCCACCGTACTCTTGCCAGCGCCTGAGGGGCCGTCAATAGCAATGACCAGGGGCCGGGGGGCCGGCTTGGGCCTCTCCCCGCCAGATCTCTCATCTGTAAAACGCGTGACTGTGTCGTACATCATCAGGTCAACTGCCGGCAGATCACGGGTGGATTTGAGCCCGAAATCCAAGAGAAATTGTGAAGAGACATCCAGGAGAGCAGGGCGTCCGGGGGCATCCAGCTGACCCACCTCCCTGACCAGGCCCCGCTCAATCAGACGTGCCACGACCGAATCACTGTTTACACCCCTGACGGTTTCAATCTCCGCCCGGGTGGCCGGGGCATTATAGGCAATGACGGCCAGGGTCTCATAGGCCGCATCAGTCAGCTTCTGATCCCGGATATTGCCAAAAAAGGACTCGATCAATTCTTTATGATCGGCTGCGGTGACGATGGAGACGGCCCCTTCCAGCTCACGGACCCGGAGGCCTGACAGGGGATCCCGCTTGTAACGGCCTTTTAATTCCGTGACCAGGCCCTCGGTTTCTTCCAGGCTCCGTCCCAGAAGATCCGCCAGCTCCTCAAGGGCCAGGGGATCACCTGCAACAAAGAGCAAGGCCTCCAGCCTGGCCATATCCTCTCTATGGCTCATCCTTGGTCTACCTCCCCTTACGTTCGATCATGATGGGCGAAAAGAGTGCCTTTTGCGTCACTTTGGCCTTGTTCTGAAAGACCAGTTCCAACATGGCCAAAAAGCCCGTGATCCGCTCGAGTGCGGGCAACTCAGGCGGGAATATCTCATAGAAAAAGATGCGGGAACGGCCGGTGATATGGCGGAGGATGGTTAACATACGCTCGGCCAGGGAAATCCGTTCACGTTCCAGGATCTGTTCCACATCCTGGCCGGTATCCTGAAAACGGTCCTTGTTGCGGGCCTCCACTGTCTGGACAGCCAGGTCAAAGCGGCTGTTCTCCATTTGTGTGGCCGTCCGCTGCCGGCAAATACCCAAAGATTCGGCGGCGGCCGGTGCCTTGGTGTAGGAGCCGCTGTGTCTTTGGTGGCCTTGCCTGAGCTGAGCGGCCAAAAGGCGGCAACGCCGGTACTCCAGGAGGCGCAAGACCAGCAGGTCACCGGGGTCAATAGCTTCGTCGGACTGGACTGTCTGGCCCTGGGGTAAAAGGAGAGTGGACTTCAAATGGATCAAACTGGCTGCCATCAAAAGGAAGGAGGAGGCCAGCTCCATATCGAAAACAGGATTGCTCCGGATCACCTGCAGATACTGGTCGGCGATAGCAGCGATAGACAGCCGGTTGATAGGCACCCGGTTGCGTTCAACCAGCTGATTAAGCAGGTCTAAAGGGCCTTCGTATTCGAAGATGTCAACGGCCAGGCTGTCCTCTATCCCCGTCATCATATAATCAGCTTGTCGTGAAGCCAATTTTCATGGCTTCCCGGGCTTCCGCCAGGGTCTTTCTGGCCTTGGCCCGGGCCTTTTCGGACCCTTCTTCCAAGATAGCCTTCAATTGGTCCTTCTTTTCCATCAAGGCCGTCCGTTTCTCATAAACAGGCCGGTGGAAATCCAGGACCCTTTCCACACATCGCTTCTTGCAGTCCACGCAGCCGATCTGACCGGCCCGGCAAAGATCGCCGATCTCTTCGGACTCTGCAGGGTTGAATTCCTTATGCATGGAAAAAACTGAACAGATTTCAGGATGGCCGGGATCCGTCTTATGGATACGGGCCGGATCCGTCACCATGCACATGACCTTTTTCCTGACCTCCTCAGGAGGATCGGCAAAGGCAATGACATTGTTGTAGCTCTTGGACATCTTGCGGCCGTCTGTCCCGGGCAGGACCCGGCTCTTGGTCAAAAGAGCCGCCGGCTCGGGGAAGGTGACCCCGTAAAGATGGTTGAAACGGCGGGCGATCTCCCGGGCCAGCTCCAGATGTGGCAGCTGGTCCTCCCCTACCGGAACATAGTCGGCATGGTAGATAAGCACGTCGGCTGCCATCAAACAGGGATAACCCAAAAAGCCCAGGGTCCGGATTTCGACATTGGATAATTCCCGGACCAGATCTTTGTAGGAAGGATTGCGTTCCAGCCAGGAGACCGGGGTCAACATGGACAGGAGCAAGGAGAGCTCGGCATGCTCAGGGACCGAGGACTGGAGAAAAAGGATGGTCTTTTCCGGATCAATGCCCAGGGCCAGGTAATCGGCCGTTACATTCAGGGTCAGATCCCGCAAATCCGAGGTGTCCTGATAGCCGGTCGTCAGGGCATGGTAGTCAGCGATAAAATAGTGGCATTCATAGTCATCCTGTAAGGCTACCCAATTGGCAACCGCACCGGCATAATTCCCCAGATGGATGAGTCCGGTAGGCCGGGCACCGGAGACGACGATGGATCCCTGACCCTTTTCTACTTTTGAATCTGTCTTTGTCTGGTCCATGAAAGGCACTCCTTATCCGATAAACATGGGCATGGGGGGCAGGCCCAGAGCCCCCTGAAGGGCCTGGAAGAGCAAGGTGATGGGGTATTGAATGGCATAGTTGAAAGGAATCAGGATAAAACTCAGGATTCCCGACAAAAGACCTCCGAAAAAGATAACCAGGATCAAAAAGCCCATGCCTATATAGCGTTCATACTGCATGAGGGTGTAATACCAGCGATCTGGCAGGGCCACCCCGAAAACCCGGTAGCCGTCCAGGGGCGGCAGGGGCAGAAGATTGAAGACTGCCAGGAGCATATTCAAGGAATAGAGGGTATAGAACAAGCTGGCCAGGGTAGAGGTGATCTGACCACCGACCCCGCTAGCCAGCATGACCGTGTAAATGCTGCAAAAAAGAATCCAGGCCAGGGTACCCAGGAAAATATTGGCCATAGGACCGGCGATGGAGGTCAGGAACATACCCCGCTTGATATTTTTGGCCTTGGTGAAGCGGGAGGGGTTGACCGGGACCGGCTTGGCCCAACCGATTCCGACAAATAGAAAGGTGATGGACCCGATGGGATCCAGATGGCGGAGGGGATTCAGGGTCAAGCGGCCTGCCAGGGCAGCCGTATCATCTCCCAGCCGGTTGGCCATCCAGGCATGGGCATACTCATGAAATGACAGGGACAGGGTCATGACAAAAACCATGATCAGGATGCTGACCGGATCAAGGCGGGCCAGATTCAGGATGGGCAGGGCACGGGCCAGGAGGGCCGGCCTCACGCTTGGAAGGGTTCTCAAAAAAGCCAAAGGCATAGTGACTCCTCTTGTCAAAAAAGGGCTTGTAATCTAATGGATTATAGCACAGGCAATGGGGGCAGCTGGCTCCAACTACCCCCCAAAAGCGCTTAGCTTTTCAAGCCGGGATCAGTCGCCTGCCCCTTGATCAGGGGGATTATCCGGGTCCAGATCGGGATTTGAATCCGGCGGCAGGGTGGTCGTGACTTGTGGATTCTCCTCAGTAGTCGGCGAAGTCTCGGTCGGCGTTGTCAGCTCTTCCGCTGTCAGGCTTGTCTCAGTTTCCGGGGGCTCTGTCACTGTAGTCGGCGGTTCCACGGGCTCCGGCTGACTGGGTGTCTGGTAGCCGGGCCAGTCAGGATCGGTCGGATCCCAATTTCGGGGACCTTTCAGGGCCGGGGGAAGTGAGGCCGGGGGCAGAGGAGTACGGCCGGGATAGGTGGCACTGTAGCTGGAGATGATATAGCAGGGCATGCCGCTGTAGCTGTTGCTGTAAAGAAAGTTGGCGTCCCGAAGGGCCATGCGGATACAGCCGTGGGAAGAGGTCCTTGACCCCAGCACGTCATAACCGCTGTACATGTAACAGCGGGAAGGGTCAAATCTGGCATTCCCCCGGCCATCCACCAGATAGTCGTAAGGGACAGAGTGGAACCAATAGGAACCTCTGATATGGGTGGCATAACGGACCCAGCACTTGACAGTACTTTTGCTGGAGATAAAAATGGTCAATCTGGCCTTATTGCCAGACAGCCTGAAGGGTTTGTCAGGTCCCGTAGTCGGGGTGGGATACTGGCGGGTGCCGGTCGAACACCTGACGGCATAGGCTTCATATTCCTGACCCGTGGCCGGATCGACCTTATAGAAAATGATCCTTTGCAGATCCAGGAAAACCCGGATGGAGGAATACTTGCCCTTGGGCCCAGTCAGGACCGGGATTGTCTTCTTGGCCGTGGTCTCAGAACTGGGGCTGGTCGAGGAGCTGGTCGACCGGGTCGTCTCTTCCAATGTCGTAGATGTTGTTGTCTGGCTGGCCCTGGACAGATAGGTCCGGCTTGAGGGGCTGGTGGCAAGCTTGCTGGATTCAGTCGGCAGAGAACTGGCGCTGGTCAGCTGGCTGCTTGGAAGCGGAGCCTCTTCAACCCATTTGCTGGATTCAGCGATGGAGAAACCACCAGTCACAAAGATGGCGACGGATACAAGCAAGACACCCAAGACGACGGGGAGATAACTTAAAAATCGCTTCACAGATCCTTCCCTTTCGGCCGGCAATAGTTTTCATATTATACACAATAAAAGTAGCCTAATACCATCCCCCATAAAGACCAATAGGCCAAAAAAGAAAACCGCCAGATCCGATGAAAGGGCGGTTTTCAGGGCTTGATGGGCTCAGGATCCCCGCTAGGGGTCCGGTGTAGGTTCCGTCTCATCCGCTTCTGTCGTTGCCGGTGGGCTTGTCAGCTCAGGTGCCGTCGTTGTTTCTGTTGTGGTTGGCGGCTCAGTCTCAGAGCTGTCCGGACTGGTCGTCTCCGGTGTCGTCGTAGGCGTCGTTGCCGTCATCTCTTCTTCTGTGACCACATTGATTTTAGTTCGCACCTCTTCGTAGGAGCCGTCCGGATAAGTGACGACAATGAAGACTGTCCTGAGGACAGGAGCCGACACGTCCGGCGTATAAAGGTAACGATAGCTGGTGCCCGCCGGCAGCTGGTCCTTGTTACCGATACAATCAGCTGCCGCTGGCAGCTTACCGGCCGGTGTCATGGGTTGGGCGCCCGTGGGTTTATAGCGCCAGGCCATATTATTCTTTTCCCTTTGCCTGTAGGGGTTGGCCGGATCCATATCGGTAGGATCCCAGCGGGTATTGAGGTCAACCGGCGGCAGACTCTCAGCGGCAGGGATATCGTAGCCCTTGCTGCTTTGGAAGACATAAACAGGCATGCCCTTGTAGATGGTGTTGGCCAGATAGATGGCATCCCTCATCGCCAGGCGGATACAACCATGGGAGATGGTATTGTTGCCCAGGCTTCGATAGCCGGCCAGGTTAAAGAGGCTCTTGTCCAGGGGTACGTCCTTGCCATCCGGATCGACAAAGTGGTCGTAGGGCTGGGAATGGAAGAAGATGTCACCCGAGACATGGGTAGCATAGCGGACCCAGACAATGGGCCTTGATTTGGTAAAGAGGAGGAGTCGGGCCGTGTAGCCGGACAGTATGTGGGGTTTATCAGCAGGGGTGGTCGGCGTCTTCAGTTCACCGGCCCCCGTGGAAATCCTCAAGGAGACTTCGGCAATGGGGTCGCCATTTTCCGGCGTGTGGAAAAAGACCGCCCTCTGAATGTCCAAAAAGACGATCAAATGCGAGAAGTGATGCTGGATCTCCGCTTCGGTTGTGGTCGTCTCGGTCGTAGTCGTCTCGGTCGTGGTAGTCGTGGTGCTTTCCGTCGTGCTGGCCGTGGTCGTGGAAGGCGGGGACGTCAGGATCGGAGCCGTGGAATTGGTCACCAGGCCATGGGTCGGTGGCGTCACATTCCGCCGGCAGGAGAAAGCAAGGACAGCCGACATCATAAAGATGACAGAGATGAGAAAAAGCACCAAGGCTTTTCGTTCAAGTAGTCGTTTCATAAAGTACTCTGAATACTCCGCGTGTAGCTAATGGTGAGCAGGTCGATAGATCGATTTATCCTGCCAGGCCTTATTAAAGGTAACACATCCAAGGTCACTTAAGTAAGATACCATTTATATCACATAAGTCAATCACTGAAGCCCCTGTCCGGATCATCAATCGACCCTCCCGGCCCCTGCTTTATTAATGGAATCATCATGCTCATGTGTTATCATGTACCGGATATTTTGACAGTATTAAGATCGTCAAAAAACCAGGCCCACAAATTGAAGAGGTGGCAGTTCAATGTTTAATCGAAGAAGCGACGGTAAGCTGGTCAAAGATACCCGCGACCCCATTGGCGACATCATGCCCTACATCATGCGGGGGCGTAATGAGTCGGCCATTTATTACAGTAAATCCTATTGCGTTGAGAATATCCAAAAGTATATCCGGGAACAAAGAAAACAAGGTACCCGGGTCACCGTCTTTAACATCATTTCTGCCGCTTGTCTGCACACCTTCCTGCGCAGACCCCATCTCAATCGTTTTGTGGCCGGGCGCCGGATCTTCCAGCGCAATAGTTTTGACATTCTCTATGTTGTCAAAACCTCCATGACAGATGCCGGGATGGAGTCGGTGGCCAAAGTTCGTTTTGACGGTGACGACAATCTCAATTCTGTCCGCGACAAAATGGCAGAGAGCGTCAATGAAATCAAGGGTAGCGAAGGCAAGGAAGACGACCGTTTCATCGGTCTGGTCACCAAATTGCCCCGCGTCATCAAGCGCCTGATCATCTCCCTGGCCCGGACCCTGGATTTTCATGGCATGATGCCCAAGTCCATCATGGAACTGATCCCCCTCTACTCTTCCATATTTATATCCCACATGGGAAGTATCGGCGGAGATGCCATGTTCCATCATCTTTATGAGTTCGGTACCATCTCGGTCTTTTGCACCATAGGCAAGATCTATCTCAAACCCTACCGGGACATCCGGACAGATGAAGTGATCTGGAAGAAGACCATCGACCTCAACATCACCCTGGACGAACGGATTTGCGACGGCTTTTATTTCATTAAGAGTCTGGAGCTCTTCGATGCCCTCCTGGATAATCCCATCCTTTTGGAGAAAACGCCCCACCAGGCCATTGAAGAGGCAGAAAGAGCCTTGAAAGAGCGCCAGGAGCGGATCAAGGCCAAGCAGACCTACCATGACATGGAAGAGTACTGGGAGGATATGATGGATAATCCCCTGGGTGATAACGAATAAATCCAGCCCTCAGGGCAGTAAACGGGCGGCCTCTTCCTGGCCTGTCATGACCCGCCAGGCACCGGCTGCCAGGGCCTCCATTTCCAACTCACCCGGATAGATAAATACGGGTGCGATAAAAGCCACTCTTTCCTTGACTGCCTCAGTCACCCGCTTCGAATTGGCCATACCGCCTGTCAGGATGATGGCCCGGACCTCCCCCTTGACCACTGTGGCCAGGCCGCCGATGGCCTTGGCCACTTGATAGGCCAGGCCGTCATAGAGCATGGCCGCATAGGCGTCGCCGGTTTCAGCCTGTCGCTCAATGGCCAGGGCATCATTGGACCCGGTATAGGACATGAGGCCACCCTGGCCGATCTCATACTGGTAAAGGGCCTCCAGACCCTCCTCCTGGGCGATGCGAAAGGCGGTAAAGACAGGCAGGCCCCCGGCCCTTTCAGTGGAGTAAGGGCCTTCATCGGCTGATACCACATCGATCAACTTACCCCTGGATTGGAGGTTGAGGGAAATCCCACCCCCCAAATGGGCCACGATCACATGACACTCCTCCAGGTCAAAGCCTTCTTCATGGGCAATCTTTCGGGCCACCGCCCGGGTATTGAGGACATGGGAAAAACTCCGCCGGTCATAGCCCTTGATACCTGACAGGCGGGCCAGGTCTCCCAACTCATCCACGGAGACTGAGTCATAGATATAGGCAGGGATGGCCTCCTGGCCGACCAGGCCCAGGGCAATAGCCGCGCCAAGGTTGGAGGCATGTGCCTCTGCCGGCCTTTCCAGGAGTGTTTGGACCAGATAATGGTCGACAATATAGGCCCCATGCTTGACCGGGGGCAGCATGCCGCCCCGGGCCACGATGACATCCAGTTGGCTGACGTCCAGTCCCTCCTTATCCAGGAAAGCCTTGACCCGCTCCAGCCTCATGGGGAGCTGGTCACGGATGGATTCAAAGGCAGCCAGCTCCTCATGGCTGTGATTGATTTTTTCTTCAATCAGCCGCTGCTCATCCTGGAAGAGGGCCAGCTTGGTTGAGGTTGATCCGGGGTTGATCACCAGAATTTTCATGCGTTAAAACTCCTTCTCTTGCTCTGACATGAGGGCCCCGCAGGCAATGGAATGAATTTTCTCCTCTATGGAGGCAGAGCGGGAAGTCAGGATAACGGGCGACCGGGCTCCCATGAGAAAGCCTGCAAAGGAGGCGCCGCCTCCGTAGACCAGTGATTTGGCCAGAAGATTGCCCGAGACGAAATCCGGTACCAGGAAAATATCGGCGTCACCGGCCACGGGGCTGTCATAGGCCTTGATTTTTGCCGCCTCCCTGGAGAAGGCAAGGTCAAAGGAGATGGGTCCTTCAAGCAGACATCCAGTCAGGTCTCCCCTTTGGTTCATGGTTTTCAGGGCCAGGGCCCGCATGGTTTCCGGCATTCTCTCATGGGCCTTTTCAACGGCCGCCAGGCAGGCCACCTTGGGTAAGGAAAGTCCCAGTTTATGCATGACAGGCAGGGCATTTTCCAAAATGCCCCTCAGCTGATCCAGATCCGGGTACATGACCATGCCGCCGTCGGTCAGGAGGATCATTTTATGGTAGCTGGGCAGGTCCAGGAGGGCCACATGGGAGATCAGGCGGCCACTGGCCAGTCCGTAATCCTTGTTGACCACCTCCTTGAGGAGGATGGCGGTGTCAATATTGCCCTTTAAGATCATCTGGCAATCACCCCGGCGGACAGCCTGGACAGCCTTGGCGGCCGCATCCTGGGCCTGGGGCTGGGCTGGGAATAAAAGGAGGTCGATCAGACCCAGCCTTTCTGCCTCCCTGGCAGCTTCAAGGCTGGGCCCATCCGGACAGACAAGGGCACAAGCTTGCTTGTCCGGCAAGGCTGTCACAGCCTGCATGATCGTCTGGAAGCGATTCGCCATCTTTCTTCTCCCCGGGTCTTAGTTTATGAATAGTCTTTCAGGCCTTCTTTTTCCACACTATAGCACGACGACAACTGTCGGAATGACGGCTGGGCAAAGCCTGGGCCAATCTTTTTTGACTCCATTATTGGCGATTCCCCTAAGGAATCCCCTGATTGCCAGTTTCCAATTGTGCTATAATTTCTGGAAAGCTTAACGGAAGATCCCGTTGAATTATGGATTAAGGGAGATAACAATGGAAGTTGGGAAAAGTACCAGGCGCGTCGACGCTTTTGACAAGGCCACGGGTCGCGCTAAATACACGGATGATCTCTGTCCCAAGAATGCATATGTATCGCGGATTCTCCACTCGACCATCGCACATGGCCGGGTTATTTCAATCGACACATCTGAGGCTGAGAAGATCGAAGGGGTCGTCAAAATCCTCACCTGTTTCGACGTTCCCGACATATTGTTCTCTACAGCAGGCCATCCTTGGGCAACCGATCCGGCCCGGCAAGACATCGCCGACCGAAAGATTCTGAATGAACATGTCCGTTACTACGGCGATGATATCGCCGCTGTTGTGGCGGAAGACTATGTGGCAGCCGACCGCGCCATCCGTGCTCTCAAGGTGGAATACGAAGAATACCCCTTCGTCCTGGATCCCCTGGAAGCCAAGAAGGAAGGGGCACCGGTCATCCACGAAGAACGCCCGGATAATGTCCTGGGACACAGCCGCCTGGAGATTGGCGACTATGAGGAAGCCATCAAGGAAGAGGGCTTGATCAAGGTGGAAGGTTGGTACCATACACCAACCGTCCAACACGCCCATCTGGAAAACCATGTGGCCTATGCCTACCAGGAACAGGGCGGGCGCATCACCGTGGTCGCCTCGACCCAGATCCCTCACCTGATCAGGCGGATCACCGCCCAGGCCCTGGGACTTCCCTGGGGCAAGGTCCGGGTCATCAAACCCTACATCGGCGGCGGATTTGGCAACAAGCAGGATGCCCTCTATGAGCCCCTGGTTGCCTGGTTGACCACCCAGGTGGGTGGCCGGCCTGTCAAATTTGACACCAGCCGGGAAGAAACCTTCGTCAGCAACCGGGTCCGGCATGCCATGCACGCCCACATTATTTCCTGGCTGCGCCCCGACGGCGAATTAGTGGCCCGCAAGGTGGAACACTATTCTGACAACGGCGCCTATGCCTCTCATGGTCATGGGGTCCTTCAAAAAGGTATGGGGGCTTTCCCTCAGCTCTACCCTGCCCCACACTATTTATCCGACGGCTGGACCATGTACACCAACAAACCTGCCGCCGGTGCCATGAGAGCCTATGGTATTCCCCAGGCCATGTTCCAGCTGGAAAGCCACATTGACGATATCGTCACCCAATTGGACCTGGATCCCTACCAATACAGGCAGGCACACTCCATGCCCGTTGGCTATTACGACGAGTTTTCCAAGAATGAGCTTTACCATGACAGCCTCCGGCAGACCATGGATATGGCCCGGGACCTCATGGACTATGACAGGAAGCGGGAACTTTATAAAAACCAGACCGGCCCTGTCCGCAAGGGAATCGGCCTGGCCCTCTTCTGGTACAACACAGCCGTCTGGCCCATCAGCATTGAAAACTCGACCTGTCGGCTCCTGCTCAATGAAGACGGTTCCATCCAGGCCATGATCGGAGAAACAGAGATTGGTCAGGGCTTCGACACAGTCTTCGCCCAGATGGTGGCCGATGCTGCCGGCGTCAAGTTCGAGGATGTCCATGTCTTCACCAACCAGGACACAGACGTCACGCCCTACGGCTCAGGTGCCTATGGCTCCCGCCAGACTTATGTCTCCAGCTTTGCCATCGCCCAGACCGGCAGGCTCTTCAAGGAAAGGGTCCTGGAGCAGGCCCACTACATGACAAGGATGCCGGTTGAAGTCCTGGATCTGGTCCAGGGCAATATCGTCCGCAAAAGTGATGGACGAATTCTCATGAGCCTGGAAAAACTGGCCACGGAGACCCTCTATGACATGAAGCGAGGCAATAGTATCTCAGCTGAGAGCACCTACAATGTCGAAAGCAATGCCTATTCCTTCGGCGTCTCCATCGCCGAGGTCGAGGTCGACATCCCCATGTGCAAGGTCAAACTCCTGGACATTGTCAATGTCCACGACTGTGGGCGGCTGATCAATCCGGCCCTGGCTGAAGGTCAGGTTCACGGCGGCATGAGCATGGGCATCGGCTACGGCCTTTATGAGACCCTGCTCATGGATGAGAAGACCGGCCGTGTCCTCAATGACAACCTGCTGGACTACAAACTGCCCACGACCATGGACCATCCGGACCTTAAGGCCGGCTTTGTTGAAAATGCGGAGCCCACAAGTCCCTTCGGGACCAAGGCCCTGGGCGAACCCCCGGCCTGTTCCCCTGCCCCGGCTATAAGAAACGCTGTCCTACAGGCCACGGGAGTTGGCGTCAACACCATTCCCATGTCCCCCCACCAACTCTTCAAGGATTTCTCCCAGGCTGGACTCCTGGAATCCCAAGAAGAACGGCAGCTCCGACGCAAGGCTTACGAAGAACTCAAGGATACGGTTATCCATGTCAGCGATCAGGAAACTGAAGACAGCAAGACCGGCCAGACCCAGAGTGCCCAAGCCCAGTCGCCTGGTAAAGAGTAAATGAGGAGCTTATATGTACGATATTAACCAACTTTACGAAGCAAGCTCATTAGAGCATGCCCTGGCCCTGAGACTTGAGCAGCCAGAGGCCAAAATCATCTCCGGGGGTTCCGACATCCTGATCGGTATCCGGGCAGGTGACCTGGCCGGTTGTGACCTGATCAGCCTTTATGGCCTGGATGAACTCCGAGGCGTCTCTTTGGACGATGATGGAAGCATCCGGATCGGCGCCTTGACCAGTTTCTCTCAGCTGGAAAATGACCCTGTCATCCAGGAGAAGATCCCCGTTCTGGGACAGGCAGCCGGCACAGTCGGTGGCCCCCAGGTACGCAATATCGGAACCATCGGAGGCAACACCTGTAATGGTGTGACATCAGCCGATACCGCCTCTACCCTCCTGGCCCATGACGCCGTCATGGAGCTGACCGGCTCTCAAGGCATCCGCCTCCTGCCCCTGGTCGATTTTTACCTGGGCGCTAAAAAAGTGGACATCCGGCCAGACGAAATCCTGACAGCCATCTTGATCCGGCCCCAGGACTACCAGGACTACCATGGTACCTACATCAAATACGCCATGCGGGATGCCATGGACATTGCCACCAGCGGCTGTTCGGTCAATGTCAAACTGAGCGAGGACAAGAAGACCATCCTGGATGCCCGTATCAGCTATGGAGTCGCCGGTCCGGTCCCCCTGAGGACCCGTTCGGCCGAAGAAGCTGTCAAAGGCAAGCCCGTCTCCATCGACACGGTGGAGGCCTTTGCCGCGGGAGCCCTGGAGGATGTCAACCCCAGGACCAGCTGGCGGGCGACCAGGGAGTTCCGTCTCCAGATCCAGGGAGAGTTGGCACGCCGTTGCCTGATCGAATCCATCCGGCGTGCGGGAGGTAATGTCTAATGGCTAAAATTCAATACAAAGAGATCAACTTTACGCTCAACGGCAAGGCCGTGACCGCCTCTATCGATATGAGGGAATCCCTGGCCGATGTCCTCCGCAATGAATTCGGTATGACCTCAGTCAAGAAGGGTTGTGAAGTGGGTGAATGCGGTGCCTGCACTGTTCTCATCAATGGCAACCCCTACGACTCCTGCATCTTCCTGGCCGTCTGGATTGACGGCAAGGAAGTGACCACCCTGGAAGGTCTCATGGACGAAGATGGCAACATCGCCGATATCCAGCAGGCCTTCATCGATGAATCTGCCATCCAGTGCGGTTTTTGTACCCCGGGCTTCATCATGTCGGCAGAGCACCTGCTCCGCCAGGGCAAGCGCTATTCCCGGGATGAGATCCGCCGGGAATTGTCGGGTAACATGTGCCGCTGCACCGGCTACCATAACATTGTCAATGCCGTTGAAAACACCATGGAGAAACGTCTGGCGGAGAAGGAAAAAGACTAGGCTATCTTAAAAAGATTTGAGCGAAAAAGCGGGTCGCCTGACCCGCTTTTTCCTTGATCTGCTTCTGTGATCTATTTAATTGTGCCCTATGAAGAGCTGGCCCCAATAGTAACGGTAGGTCGAGTCAGCTTCAAAGTAGCAGGCGACGCCAACCTCGCTATATCGCGGATTCATAATATTCTTCCGGTGACCCTCTGAATTCATCCAGGCCTGAACCACTCTTTCGGGCGTCCTTTGGCCAGCTGCAATATTTTCACCTGCACATTTATAACGGACCTTGATGGAGGTGACCCAGCGTTCACCATTGGGTCTTTCGTGTGAAAACTTATTGACGATTTCAAGGGCCCGGACAGCAGCGGATGAGCGGAGGGACTGATTCATGGTCACTGGACCGATCCCCTCCTTAGCCCTTTCAATATTGATCAAGCGGACAACCTCAGCCTCAAAGTCATAACAATAATAACCCTTGAGCGCCTGGCTGCTGGCAGGTACCTGGGTCGTAGTGGTGGGGGCTTGGGTTGTGGTGGGGGCTTTGGTCGTGGTGGGGGCTGTAGTCGTGGTGCTTGTTTTGCTTGTCGTGGGTGCCTGGGTCGTGCTGGTCGTCGTTTGCGTGCTACTGGGCTTGGTCGTCGTGGTGGTCTTGCTGGTCGTGGTCTGCTTAGTGCTGGTTGTTGTCGTTTGGCCAGGCTTGGCAGCCGCCATGCTTATATCAGCAGCAGGCTGGGTCGTCTGGCTGGTCGGCTGACTGCTGGTTACAGTCGGCTTCATTTGGGCCGTCGGCTTATCCGATACAGACTTGGTTGTCATAACGGTTGTTTTCGGTGGCGCCTGCACCGGACTCGCCGACGGCAAATCAAAAACGCGCGGTGCCATCAGAGCTTCCGCACGTTCTCTCTTAGTTAGGGCGGCATTCAGGGCCCCCTCTCCCTGATCTCCTGTAGCTGCCTGCCATGAACTGGCAACTGGTTTTGCTACAGGCGAAGCGTTACCCCGTGCGTCCTTGCCAAGGAACCCGTTAATGAAGGATGCCAAGATCAAAATAAACGCTGCTGTCGTAACTGCCTTCCTCATCATACCCGCCTTTAGTATCGCTTTCTACCGATAGAGTCATTCTGAAATTTCTCATCGTATGACTGCGATGTGGGATGATAATACTAAGTTAAGAGCGGGAGGTCAAGGCTTTGTTTAGAGATTGTTCAGAATTTATTCGTATATTACACTTATATTCTGCATATTAATCCAAAAGACTGTTCAAAAAGACAAGTGGCCACAAAGAGGTGGAACAGCCTTTCCTTGGGCTTTAAGTGTATTATGGATAGCAAAGATGAAAGGAAATGACATTATGACAGAGAATAACCTGACTTTGAAGCACATTGAAGAGCGGAGCAGTATCCGCGCGTATAAGAAGGAAAAGCTGACCGGAGAGGAGATGGAAATCCTGAAAAAAGCGGTTCTTTCTGCCCCCACTGCCCGGAACAGGCAGGCTTTGCGTTATCTTTTTGTCACGGATCCTGACATCCTGGCCAGGGTGGATGACCGGATCTTCCACTACTGTGACCTTGAGATGAGAAAGAGTATGGAGGAACGTCAGGCAGATTCATTCTTTTATGGGGCACCCCTGGCCGTTTTCATCATCGGTAAGGATTCGGGATGGATTGATCTTGATGCCGGCATTGCCATCCAGACCCTGGCCATAGCGGCCCAATCCATGGGCCTGTCCTCAGTTATCCTGGGCATGCCCCGTCTGGCCTTCAAGGAGGATGATCCCGACAATTGCCGTCAGGCGCTGGGATTGAAAGAAGATGAGCGTTTTTGTATTGCCATCTCTATCGGCCATGCAGCCATGACCAAGGCACCCCATACACACAATCCCGACCTGGTGCTTGAACTCTAGCCTTTGCCTGACTAAGTTTTCCGATAAGATCCAGGGGGCGGGCCTTTTCCAACCTCCCCTCCTGGCCGGGCCCATGTTATGATGGGGCATCTTAGCAAACATCTTGGGGGTTTTTATGAGCTGGACCATTTGGCCGATAGTTTCCATTCTGATTTCACTTCTTGCCTTTGCTGTCGGCTTCTATTTCTACCGTTATGTAAAGAAGCTGCCATCCGCCAACCAGGAGATTGACCGTTTCGGCCATCTGATCCGCCAGGGGGCCATGTCCTTTTTGCGGACGGAAAACAAAATACTGGCTCGTTTTGTCCTGGCAACCAGCCTGATCATCGTCCTCTTTGTGCCGCCTATCTGGCGGACAGAGTCGCTTGTCGGGAATCTGGCCATGGGCCTTTGTTACATCCTGGGGGCCATTTTTTCAGGCACCGCGGGCTATGTGGGCATGCAGGTGGCCACGGTGGCCAATGTCAAAACGGCCTCAGCAGCCCAAAAAGGTCTGACCCATGCCTACCGGGCCGGTTTTCGGGGCGGTGCAGTCATGGGGCTGGCCATTGTAGGCTCCTGCCTCCTGGGCTCCTCCTTGATTTACCTGCTCTTTCCTCAAAACCCCAATTTCCTCCTGGCCTTCAGCTTTGGTGCCTCCTCCCTGGCCCTTTTTGCCAAGGCAGGGGGAGGGATCTTCACCAAAACAGCAGATATTGCGGCCGACCTGACCGGCAAGGTAGAGTTGGGCATCCCCGAGGATGACCCCAGAAACCCGGCTGTCATCGCCGACAATGTGGGTGACAATGTGGGCGACGTGGCCGGTATGGGCGCCGATCTTTTTGATTCCAATGTGGCCGCCATCGCAGCAGCCCTGGTTCTGGCCCTGGACCTCAATCAGGCCCCCTTCATCTTCATGGCCTCTGCCATGGGGCTTTTAGCCTCCATCATTGGCGTCTTCATGTCCAATGTCAAAGAAGGGGCAAGCCCCGGCCGGGCCCTCAACCGGGGGACCTATATCACCACAGGCCTCTTTTTCATCCTGACCCTGGCCGCCAGCCTGGTCTTCAAGTTTGAACTCAGGCTCTGGGGGGCCGCCATGGTCGGGCTCATGGCCGGTACCGTCATCGGCTTTTCTTCAGAACTCTTCACCTCCGATGAGGGCAAGCGGGTCAAAGCGGTTGCCCGGATCTCCCAGCAGGGTCCTGCCTTCACCATTCTTTCCGGCTTCAGTTACGGGCTCCTGTCAAGTTTCCCCTCCCTGGTAGGTATTGCCGGTGCCGCCCTGGGCGCCTACAAGCTCTGCCAGCCCCTGGGGGATGACTATGCCCTTTACGGTATCGCCCTGTCGGCGGTCGGCATGCTGTCCATCATCGGCCTGGTAACCGCCAATGATGCCTATGGTCCCATTGTCGACAATGCCCGCGGCCTGTCGGAGATGAGCGGCCTGGGCGAAGAGGTCCTGCGGGTCACGGATGAACTGGATGCCGCCGGCAATACAGCCAAGGCCATCACCAAGGGTTTCTCCATCGGGGCAGCCGGCCTGACCGTCATTGCCCTCCTGGCCGCCTACTATGAAACCCTGACCAATCTCCTGGGCAAGGACCTGCTCAAGGGCTTTGACATCCTGGACCCCCTGGTCTTCTTCGGTATGTTGATCGGGGTCGGCGTACCGGCTGTTTTCTCAGCCATGCTCATGATGGGGGTCAACCGCAATGCCGACCGTATGGTCAATGAGATCCACCGCCAGTTTGATGAGATCCCCGGACTCAAGGAAGGTAAAGCCGGCGTTGAGCCGGATTACAACCGCTGTATTGACATCGCCACCATCGGCGCCCTCAAGGAGCTCCTGCCAGCCGGCCTCATGGCCATCGGCGTGACCCTCCTGGTCGGTTTCATCGGGGGCGTCTATGCCATCGCCGGTTATCTGGCCGGCAACATCATGAGTGGCGTCCTCCTGGCCCTGCTCATGAGCAATGCAGGCGGCATGTGGGACAATGCCAAAAAATACGTGGAGGCCGGCCATTTTGGCGGCAAGGGCTCCGAGGCCCATAAGGCTACCATCATCGGTGACACAGTCGGTGATCCTTTCAAGGACACGGCAGGCCCCTCCATCAATACCCAGATCACGGTGGTATCCCTGGTCTCTTCCCTGGCGGCAGGGCTCTTTGCTGCCTTCTCACTCTTTGGTTAAAGAAAGGTTATGACTATGCACCCACTTCATGGAAAATGGAAAATCGTCGCCCATACCTCTTTTGGCGACCTGCCCTCCGTCAATGACATCGTGGTCCAGGGTGACCGCTTCGAGGGGGTCATGCATGATGAAAAATCAGGTAAGTCCTACGACATCGTCAATGGCCAGATTGACGGCAACCGCTTCACCTTGGAGACCTCCATGTCCTTTGTGGTCTTCACCATCGAGGTCAACCTGGAAGGCTTCTTGTCCGAAGACGGAAAAAAGATCCACGGGACCCTGACGGCCATGTCAAAAACCGGTAATTTTGAGGGTGAAAAGATCGAATGATCAGGCGGTCAGTCAGCCAGGACCTCACCTGTCAAAGTCTCTTCCAGTGACAGCTGTTCAGCGTAATCCGAGACTGGCAGGGCGGGCAGGCGATAGTCGGCCTTGAACTGATCATACATGACCGCAAAAAGGTGCTCTTTTCGAAAGCCCTGCAAGAAGGCGTGCTGATCCAGGCTGTCGTGTGACAGCTCGATCATGCTGACGGCAATATTGGAGCAGTGGTCCGCAATCCGCTCCATACTGGTCAGCACATCCATGAGGACAAAACCAAGTTCCAGGGTACAGCGGCCATCCTGAAGCCTTTGCACATGGCGGGCCTGAAGTTCGTCTGTCAATTCATCGACCACTTCCTCCAGGGGCTCCACATGGGTGGCCAGCTCCAGGTCCTCCTTGATGAAGGCTTCCACGGTCGTGTCCAGCAACTGCCCCACTGCCTGCTTGTAGATGGCCAGTTCACTGATGGCGGCATCCGAGAAACAGATTTGTTTGTCACTCATTTCCTTGGCCGAGATGGCGATACTCAGGGCGTGGTCAGAAATCCGTTCAAAGTCGCTCAGGCTTTGCATGAGCTGGGTCAGGATCCGTTTTTCCCGGTCGGTCAGCTGGCGGGCTGAGATCTGGACCATGTAGGTCCCCAGCCGGTCTTCGAACTGGTCGACCAGGTCTTCCATCTGCTTGCTGTCCCGAAGCTTCTGGCCATCAAAGGTATCCAGGAGACCGGCTGAGATCCGGTACTGCTTCAAGACCAGTTCCGCCATTTGATTGGTCAGTTGCCGGCTCTGGCTGACAGCGAAACCAGGCGTCTCCAGAAAGCGTTCATCCAGGGCGGCAAAGACGCTGACCTCTTCCAGAAGGTCGAACTGCTCACCCTCCTTGACCGGTGTCAGCCAGGTGACAAAACGGACCAGGCCCTCCCGGAAGGGCAGGAAAAGGGCCGTGGCGCTGACCTTATAGACCGTATTGACGATGGCGATATCGATGGCCGTCGGTGTCTGGTTAAGGAAGGAAAAGGGCCGGATGAGATTGATCAGGTAAAAGCCGGACATGAAAACCACTGTGCCCAGGACATTGAAGAAGAGATGGATCAAGGCCGCCCGTTTGGCATTCTTGGTGGTATTGATACTGGCAGTCAGGGCGGTCACGCAGGTACCGATATTTTGCCCCATGATGATCGGAATGGCCGCCCCATAGGTCACAGCCCCGGTCAGGGTGAAGGCCTGGAGGATACCGATGGAGGCAGAAGAACTCTGGATAATGGCGGTCAGGAGGGCTCCTACCAACATACCCAGAATAGGATTGGTGAAGCGGGTAAAGAGCTGGACGAAAGCCGGATGCTCGGACAGGGGGATCATGGCCCCGCTCATGGTTTGCATCCCGAACATAAGAATGGCAAAACCGACCAGGATCCGGCTGACATTGCGCTTGCGCTCGTCCTTGACAAACATCATGAAGGCAACAGATAAGATGGCAATGACAGGGACGAAGAAGCTGGGATTCAAAACCTGCAGATAGGCGTTTTGAGTGCCCAGGGTGCCCAGGCTGAGGATCCAGGCAGTCACGGTGGTACCGATATTGGCCCCCATTATGAGGCCGACTGTCTGGGACAGGGGTAGAAGACCGGCATTGACCAGTCCTACCACCATGACCGTAGTGGCCGCCGAGGCCTGAATGACTGCCGTGACCCCGGCACCCAAGAAAACGGCCTTGACAGGATTGGAGGTCATTCTTTCCAGCATGACCTTGAGCTGGGAGCCCGATACCAACATCAAGCTGTCGCTCATTTCCTTCATGCCGTATAAAAAAAGTGCCAACCCGCCAAAGAGGGTCACTATTCCTAAAATACCCATTATCACCTTGCGGGTGTCCAGACTTTTGCCACCCGACCCATGACATTATACGCAAAAAGAGGCAAAGGCGTCACCCGGTCTTTTTTTGGCCGGATCCTGGGGTGATATACTGACAAAAAGCGGGGATAAAAGGGAGGGTTTGAATCATGATTACGGTAATCGGCAGCTTGAATATGGATCTTGTCATCAAAGCCAAACGGGCTCCCCAGGCTGGTGAAACCCTCATAGCTGACAGCTTTCAGGAGATCCCGGGAGGCAAGGGAGCCAACCAGGCGGTAGCCGCTGCCCGGGAAGGAGCCCAAACCTTCATGGCCGGGCGGGTGGGCCAGGACGCTTTTGGCCAGGCCCTTCTCCAGTCGCTTGCCCGGGATCCTGTCGATATCAGCTACATTGAAAAAATGCCGGGCCACTCAACCGGGATAGCCAGCATCACCGTTGACCAGGCAGGCCAAAACCGGATCCTGGTCGTGTCAGGTGCCAATGGCAGCCTTGGCGCCTCGGACATCCAGGCCCTCCGACCCCTGCTTGCCCGCTCACATGTCCTTTTACTTCAACTGGAAATCCCCCTGGAGGCCGTCGAAATGGCCTTGACCCTGGCCCGGGAGGAGGGCGTCTTCAGCATCCTGAATCCGGCCCCAGCCCTGGCCCTGCCCCCTTCCTTCTACCAACTGGCCAATCTGGTGACTCCCAACGAAAGTGAATTGGCCCAGCTGTCAGGCCTTCCTGTCACCAGCAGGGAGCAGGTGGACCAGGCCGGCCAACAGCTCCTGGAAAGAGGGCTTGACAATCTGGTGGTCACCCTGGGTCAGGCAGGCGCCCTGGCCATGAATCTTAAAGGCAAACTGCATTTTCCTGCCTACCGGGTCAGGGTAGAGGACTCCACGGCTGCCGGCGATTGTTTTAACGGGGTCCTGGCAGCCGGTATCGACCGCTTGATCCAGGCCAAGGCAGATGAGCGCAAGTCTTTTATCCCTTCTTTGGAAGACCTGGCCCCTATCATTGACCGAGCCAGCCGGGCCGCCGCCCTGTCAGTCACCCGGCCGGGCGCCCAGCCTTCCCTGCCCTGGGCCCACGAAGTGGATGACTTTGACAGCTGGTATGAAAAACAGGGCCTATGACCTACCTGAATCCCATTCAAGTTCACTTGACTGAGTCGGGCCTTATGATCGACTGCCTCTTTGCCTACAACCCAAGAGCGCTGAGACCTATGAAGGAGGCAGAGGGGGATCTTTCCTGGGCCCATGCCATTGAAGCCGGTATCCGCCAGCACTGGACAGGCTCCTGGCCCCTGTCCGAGAACCTGGTCCAGGCCCTGGATCTCTTCTGCAAAAAAAGACAGATAGCCCTTGACCTGTCGACCATGACCAGGCTGGCCGTCGGGATGACCATCAGGCGGGAGGAAACAGGGGCCCTGACACCCGGCCTTCTTACCTTCAAGCAGTGGTTGGCCAGACGGCGCAGGCCTGCCCGGATTTACGTCAGACCCAGCCTCATCCTCCCCGCCCATGTGGCCAGTCCCCTGCATCGACGGTTTTGGGGCATATTCAGAAGCGGTCAGCTGGAGAGTATTGGTCTCAACTGGAGCCCCAGTCAGCCCGGCTACATGGTCGTCCCAAGCCAAACCCCCGGCTGGCGGCTAGCTGGCCTCGCTGCCCATGAAGCCGGTCATCTCTTTGGTCTGGGCGACGCCTACGATGCCTGGTACCGCTTCTATGCGCCGGCAGCAGGCACCGAGGCTTATATGATGAGGGCCAACCAGAGGGTGCAGACAGAAGAATTGGCCATGTTGATCCGGGCCCAGGCGACCGGTCGGATGCAGTACTTTCCCAGGCAATTCAGACTGAGGACGATTTTGGCCGGCCTGGGCACTTCATTCAAAAGACTGCTTGGCAAAATAAGGCCAAAAGGTAACGCCTAGCCTGCCCCCATCCTCCTTTCTCCTCTATTCTTGTCAGAGGCTTATCTCTGGTTTATGCTGTTAATCAGTCCTGGACGGTCCACAAGGACTCAAGGACTCAGGGCAGGAAAGCTGCCCAATAATCTTTTATAAGGAGGAACTGGCATGTCTAATCAAGTACAAGCAAATGAACTGCCCCAGGCAGACATGAAGAAAGAACAGGTTGTGATGACCACGACAGAGCCGGCTGCCGGCGACGGTCTGGACATGCATGCCTTCTGGCACAGCTCTTCCCACTTACTGGCCCATGCGGTCAAGCGTTTGTGGCCTGAGACCAAGCTGGCCATCGGTCCTGCCATCGAGAATGGTTTTTATTATGACTTTGACCGGGAGGGCGGTTTTTCTGAAGAAGATCTGGAGGCCATCGAAGACGAGATGAAAAAGATCGTCAAGGCCAACTACAAGATCGAACGCTTCAGCCTGCCCAGGGATGAAGCCCTTGAATTCGTCAAAGATCAGGATGAGCCCTATAAGTTGGAAATGGTGGAAGCCTTGCCCGAGGATGAGGAAATTTCCTTTTATCGCCAGGATGATTTCACCGATCTTTGTGCGGGACCCCATGTCCGTTATACCAAGCAGATCAAGGCCTTCAAGCTGACCAGCGTCTCGGGTGCCTACTGGCATGGGGACGAAAAAAATAAGATGTTGACCCGGATTTACGGGATCGCCTACCCGACCAAAAAGGAGCTGGAAGACTATCTGGCCATGCTGGAAGAGGCCAAGGCCCGGGACCACAGGAAACTGGGCCGGGAACTGGAACTTTTCATGATGTCAGAGGTGGGGCCCGGTTTCCCCTTCCTCCTGCCCAAGGGCATGATCCTCAAGGATCTCCTGGTCGACTATTGGAAGAAACTCCATGACCGGGCCGGCTATGTCCTGGTCCAGACGCCCATGATCCTCTCCCGGAAGCTTTGGGAGGAATCAGGTCACTGGGATCATTACCAGGACAATATGTACACGGTCAAGATTGACGATGAGGACTATGCCGTCAAGCCCATGAACTGCCCGGGTGCCATGATCGTCTTCAGGAGCAAGCCTCATTCCTACCGGGACCTGCCCATCCGTATGGGTGAGCTGGGTCTGGTCCACCGGCACGAAAAGTCCGGCACCCTCCACGGCATGATGCGGGTCCGGGCCTTCACCCAGGACGATGCCCATATCTTCATGACCCCTGACCAGATGGCCCAGGAGATCGGGGGAATTGTCAAACTGATCGATGACCTCTACACCGGCTTTGGCTTCCAATATGCCGTCGAGTTGTCGACCAGGCCTGACAATGCCATGGGGGCGGTCGAGGACTGGGATCGGGCCGAAGCCATCTTGAAAGAGGTCCTGGATGAACTGGGCACCCCCTACACCATCAATGAAGGGGACGGGGCCTTTTATGGACCTAAGATCGACTTTCACATCCGGGATGCCATCGGCCGCAGCTGGCAGTGTGGCACCATCCAGCTGGACTTCCAGATGCCCCAGCGCTTCGACCTGGAGTATGTGGGCCCTGACGGGGAAAAACACCGGCCTATCGTAGTTCACCGGGTGGCCTATGGAGCCCTGGAACGCTTCATGGCTATCCTGATCGAGCACTATGCCGGCAAGTTCCCCTTCTGGCTGTCACCGGAACAGGTCAGGATCCTGACCATTTCCAAGGACAATGCCGACTATGCCAAATTGGTTGAAAAGGACTTGAAAGAGGCTGGCATACGCGTCCATGTGGACAACCGTGATGAAAAGATCGGCTATAAGATCCGTGAAGCCCAATTGGCCAAGGTCCCCTATATGCTGGTCGTCGGTGACCAGGAGGCCGAGGACGGCGCCGTTTCTGTCCGGAGCCGGGACGAGGGAAGGCTGGGCGCCATGGCCCTGGATGACTTCCTGGCCAAGGTCGTCACGGAGAACAGATTGTCTTAAAGGTCGAAAGAATCGTCTGACAGAGCTAAGGGGCTATCCAGTGGACAGCCCCTTCTTCCTGGGCTTCAGGCAAAAGGCTTAGGGACTCTCTTCTTCATCTTTCTTCCTCAAGCGTAAAAAGACCCCACCCGCTCCGACCGCCAGAGCCAAAAGGCTAATTGGCAGCATCCACAGCCAATTGAAACCCCCGCCACTGTCTTCTCCCTGCGGAGGGGAAGACGGACCGGTCGGCTCCCTGGCAGTGTCAGTGACAGGCGCCGTCATTTCCGTAGTGGTGGTGTCCGGCTGACTTGAAAGCAGGCTGTCCTGCGAAGCCTTGGAGGAGGATTCCTCGCTTGTCACGGCCTGGCTGGACACAGCTTGCGTAAAAGAGGTCTTTGGGGAGGACTCCGATGATTTAGTAGGTAAATAAAAGGACACCTCTGTCGCCGTGTTCGTAAAGATAAAACTGGGTATGGACCAAACCAGCTGCGTGGTCGTCAGGCTTGGATCGCTGATTTAAGGCTCTGTCTTGCTCGGCACCGCGATCTTGACTGTAACGCCTGCCAGGGGGAAAAAACGCGTGCTTGATTTTTCTCCGTACTTGTAGGCGATGCCCGATTGATCGCCCTCCCTTCCCCACTTCACCCTTCCGTCCGCTACAGTGCTGAGATCCTGACTCGAATCCATCTCGTAGCTGGGACTTCCGGCAGGTTTGTTCCAGGCACACATGACGGCACCTTCCTTGTAGGAATAGGATTGGCTTGTATGGACGATATCCCCGGCGCCTGTGCCATAGGCGAAGAGGAAACCGCCGTCAATCATCGCTTTTGCAGCGTTGACAGCCACGCCTGTCCCCGCACTGACCTGCCCATAGTTAATCTGGACCTCAGAAGCTGAACGGATTGCATCACCGGCTCCCAAGTTCTCAACCCGAGTACTTCCTGACACCGTCATCTTTGAGGGAGTCGCCCGCAACCAGACGGTCCCTCCCTTATTTCCCCGGGATGACAGGTGTCCCATCACTTTGATGTCTACCACCGTATTGGGCGAATCGCTGCAGATGGCATGACAGAGACCGGTTCCCCATGCACTGACTGTCCCACTGCTCACCTCAACCTTATTATGAGAGCCGGCATTCGAAAGATAGATGGCACTGCCGATCTCTGCCCCCGCTGACTGCACTGTTGCCCCATCGACCTGGATACTGCAATAGGATCCATCTACGACGATCGCATCCCTCGGGGATCCAATCGTTCCCCCCTTAAGGTGTAGGTAAGATTGCTCGCACGTTATCCCGAGGAGGATTGCAGCGGCATTAACCCCGCTTCCTTTTGTTGTGACCACGCCGCCGGTCATGGTCATCGCCGTAGGTAGCCCACACCAAATTGCCTTGCCGTTATGCCCGGTCGCGATGACCCGACCCGCACTCACGGTGAGCAGGCTGCCCGTGACCAGGGCAGTCCCAGAGCTTTGATTTTCATTGATTATCTCTCCACCATTGACAATGACGGCACAGCGACTGTCTCCTTCGTTATAGATGGTGAAATCATTGTTGCCCTTGATACTTCCTCCTGAGGCGACTTCAAAGGTTCCCCTGCTGGCTTCGGTGGCCAGCTTGAGAACGGTTTTTGCGGTGCCCCAGTATTGGGCCTTCCACAGGACCTTGATGCCTTGATCGATCACCAGGGTAAGTGTCTTGCTTGCGCCGACAACACTGCCTGTTACAAGGACCTGGTTGTGGGACTGCTGGGCATGAAGCTTGCCGATGCCCCCATGGTCAAAGGAATTGATGTGGTCAGTCAGTTGAGAGGCATTCATAGCCTCCACCTCCCTTGGCACGGCGACAGACATGAGCAGGGCCGCTACCAGAACCAGTCCAATCAAAAGATGCTTTCTTCTTCTCGTCTTCATTGGATGACCTCCCGGCCTAATCTACCAAGCCTTAGCTGGCAGCCAACCTGGTATTCAGTTGTCTCTTGAAAATTTTGGTAAAGGTATTCCGGGCTTAGATGACTACAGGGTTAACCGCCTTGAAAACAGAAATAAGACGGTCCTTATGAGCTTGAGAGCATTGAATAAATTATCACTATATCTATTATGCCCATACTATTAAACAAATACAAGCGCTTTTGTCAATTATTTAAACATTTCGGTCCTGGGTTTTCTTGCCTCTGGTCCCTCCGTCGACCCGACCTTTTCAAGAAAAAGGCTGCCCGACACCCGGTGGAGCGACAGGCAGCCTTCTGAGAACTTCCGGGGGAGGTCAGGCGGGTGCGATCTCCAGGGCCAGCTCCATCATCTGGCGGTAGCCTTCCTGCCTGGCTTCGGCGGTATCGGACTCCTGGGTCAGGATGTGGTCGCTGATGGTGAACATGGCCAGGGCCCTCTTGCCCAGTTCCCGGGCCTTCATGTAGAGGGCAGCGGACTCCATCTCGGCGCAAAGGGCGCCATGGCTCATAAGATTGGCCGCTACTTCGTCTGACATCTTGGTATAGAACTGGTCCGAACAGCAGACGGTGCCCGCATGGACACCAATGCCCATGGCCTTGGCTTTTTCATAGGCCTCCAGCAGAAGATCGAAATCGGGGGTGGGACAAAAATCAAAGGCGCCAAAGAGGCCCTCCTTGATTTTGGAGTCTGTGTTGGAGGCAGTGGCAATGACCAGGTCGTGGAGCTTGACATGATGCTGCATGGCGCCGGCAGATCCAATACGGATGATGGTATCCACCTCGTAGAAGGCAAAGAGCTCGTGTATATAGATCAGGGCCGAAGGAATACCCATACCGGATCCCATAACTGACACTCTCTTCCCTTTATAATAGCCGGTATAGCCCAACATACCCCGGACCTGATTGAACTGGACATAGTCATCCAGGTAGGTCTCAGCGATAAATCTGGCCCTCAAGGGGTCACCCGGCATAAGAACGGTATTGGCGATTTCGTCGGGACTCTTGGCCTCAATGTGGGGGGTAGGTATCATGATAAGACTTCCTTTCTCTTGACCCTTGGAGGGATATGACCGATATTTTTCTTCCGCCCAATCATATCAGAAAAAGGCTTAAATCAAGAAAATTTCCCCTCCAGCCTGCCTGGCAACTGGCCCTGGCCCGGCCACTTGTGAGACAATAAAGAGCCCCAAAAAGAAAGGAAGGCGCAATGACAGACAGGCAGAAAGATCTTCATGAAAACAAGAAAGGGAAGCGCCGGCTGGCCCCCTTCATCTTTTTGGCCGTCTCCGGCCTCCTCCTGATCATCCTTCTGCTTTTTCGGGCCCTGGCCTTTAAAGACCCCAAGCTGGCCGATGGCTTTGCCCGCCATGTCTTTCAACCCCTGGCCCGGATCTGGACCTGGCCTGTCAGCCTTATCCCCTTCTCCCTGACCGAGCTCCTGGCTGTCCTGCTGACTCTGGCCCTGCCCATCCTTTTAATCTGGGGGATAGTCCGGCTCATCCGTATAAAAGAAGGGCGCGGGCGTCGATGCTTGAGAACCATGTCCCTGGTCATGGCCCTTGCCTGCCTCCTCCTCTCCCTCTTCCTGCTTTTTCATGGGATCAACTACGCCCGTTCCCCCCTGGCGGCCAGCATGTCACTTGAAGTCCGGGACCGGTCTTTGGATGAATTGGAAAGTGCTTTCAGACGGATGGGCCTGCAAGCTTCCCGGACCCGCCATGAACTGGAAGAAGACGACCAGGGCCTCCTGGCCTCCCTATCCATGACCTGGGTCCGACAAAGCGCCCTGGGAGGCTGGGATCAGGCCGGTGACCGCTGGCCCGCCCTTTACAGCAAGATCCGCCCCCGGCCCAAGGGGGTCCTCCTCTCTCCCTACTGGTCCCACACCCGGATTGTGGGCCTTTATATGCCTCTTTTGGTGGAGGCCAATGTCAACACAGACCAGCCCTTTTTCATGGTCCCCGTATCGGCCGCCCATGAGCTGGCCCATGCCCGGGGTTTTGCCCGCGAAGATGATTGCGATTTTGCCGCCATCCTCAGTTGCCTGGTCCATCCGGATCCCCTCTGGCGTTATTCAGGTCAGATCAGTGCCTGGAAGAGCCTGGGCCGCAGACTCTACCAGGAGGATGCCGACCTTTGGGCCGAGGCCTATTCCCAAAGCCTTTCCCCGGGGGTCATCCGGGACTTGCAGGCCGAATCAGCCTACTGGAAAGCCTTCGAAACACCCCTGGCAGACCTGTCTGAAAAGATCAACGACAGCTATCTTAAGGCCAATCGGGAGCCGGAAGGCGTCAAGAGCTATGGGGGGGTGGTCGACCTGCTTCTGGCCTGGATGGATGAGCCGGAATCCGGGGAATTGATCCCCCCGGCCAGGCCATGATCTCCCTGTCCGCCTTGTTGACAATCGAATGCCAAAGCATACAATAGGTGACATGGAGCTAATGATATGGTTTTTTCGTCGCTGATTTTTCTTTACGTTTTTCTGCCCCTTTGCCTGCTGGCCGTCTGGCTGGTCCGGGACATCCGGGTCCAAAACGCCATCCTCCTCATCGCCTCCCTCTTCTTTTATGCCTGGGGGGAGCCCATCTATGTCATCCTCATGGTCTTGACCGCCTTTATCATCTGGCTTTGCGGCAGACTTTTGGGGCGGACCTCCAGCAGGACCCATCGGAAGGTATTCCTGGTCCTGGCCATTGTCATGGCCCTCTCCAGCCTGGTCTACTTCAAATACAGCGGCTTCCTGGTGGAGATCCTCAACCTCCTGCCCTTTGTCAACTTCAAGGTGCCTGAGATCTCCCTGCCCATCGGGATCTCCTTTTATACCTTCCAGGCCCTGACCTACATCATTGACCTTTACCGGGGCGAGATCAAAACCCAAAAATCCTTCGCCCGTTTCCTTCTCTATGTCTCCCTTTTCCCCCAGCTGATCGCCGGCCCCATCGTTCGTTACGCAGACGTGGAAAGCCAGTTGTCCAGAAGGGAGATCACCCTGGATGGCATGGCCTCGGGTATCGGTCGTTTCCTGGCGGGTCTGGCCAAGAAGGTCCTGATCGCCAACTATGCCAGTGAGATCGTTGAAGTCTGTCTGGAATCAGGCCACTTCGGGCAGATTTCGTCTGCCACGGCACTCCTGGGCCTCTTGGCCTTCACCATCCAGATCTACTTTGACTTTTCCGGCTACTCGGATATGGCCATTGGTCTGGGCCGTATGTTTGGCTTCCATTTTCTGGAAAACTTCAACTATCCCTATATCGCCTCCACCATCACTGAATTCTGGCGGCGCTGGCATATGTCCCTCAGCACCTTCTTCCGGGATTATGTCTATATTCCCCTGGGCGGCAACCGGCACCATCGCCTGCGCAATACCTTCCTGGTCTGGTTCTTAACCGGTCTCTGGCACGGGGCCAGCCTCAATTTCATCCTCTGGGGACTCTACTATTTCCTCCTTCTCATGCTGGAACGGGTCCTGATCCTGCCCAGGGAAAGGCAGATTCCCCGCTTCCTTGGACACTTGTCCACCCTGTTGGCGGTTATCATCGGCTGGAGTGTTTTCTACTTCACCGAAACCTCCCGCTTCCTGACCTTCTGGGGCAGGGTCTTTGCTCCCGGGCTCGCCGGTTTCCTGGATATTGAAGCCAAGATCCTCTGGCGTCAGCATCTGGTCTTTGTGATTGCAGCCGCCATCTTCGCCACCCCCCTCCTGCCCTGGCTTAAGAAGAGGCTGAGGCGGCCCCTGGTCAGCCTGGAAAGCTCCCCGGTCGGAGGTATCTTTCAAACAGCCCTGGTCCTTTTCCTCCTTCTGGTCTCGACCGCCTCCCTGGTCGCCTCCTCCTACAACCCTTTCTTGTATTTTCGTTTTTAGACAGGAGATCGAATGAAAACGCGTCAAACCAATCAAACGCTTGTCGTCATCAGCTTCCTTGTCAGCCTGCTGGTCATCGGCGTCCTCCATATGATCATGCCTGAAGAGGATGTCTCCCTGGATGAGGGCCGCAACCTCAGCCATTTCCCCAAACTCCTCTACGCCGACGCCCTGTCCGGGGAACAGGCTGTTAAGATTGAGAAGTGGTACAACGATCAGTTTCCCTTCAGAGACAGCTTCATCCGGGCCGGCAAGAGCTGGCGGTCCAAGGCCTATCCCAATCTCAACCCTGACGGCCTGGCCATCTTCCTGATTCCCGATGAGGAAGGGCAGGAAACACCCGATACACCTGACCCTCAACCGGACCCGGAGCCAGAACCCAGCCAGACGACCCAGCCGACACCCAGTCAATCGGGGACCAGCCCGCTTCCCACCGAGCCTGAACCGACTGAACCGCCCCTGCCCCCGCCCCTTGATCCCATCGACGAGATCATCAACACCAAGCAGCTCCTGATCATCAACAACAGGGCCATGGAACGCTATTACGGCAATGAAGAAAGACTCAAGGCCTATGCCGAAAGACTCAATGTCCTGGACAAGAAACTGGGTGAGGGGGTCCAGCTCTACAGCTTGATCGCGCCTACGGCCATCGAGCTTTACGCACCCGAGGAGCACCACTCCGGCTACTCTTCCCAGATCATGTGTATCGGCCTTGTCCGGGATGCCCTGGATCCCTCCATCAAGAGCGTGGAAGCCTATGAAGCCCTGCTCTTCCATCGGGATCAGTACATCTACTACCGGACTGACCACCACTGGACCGGCCTGGGCGCCTACTATGCCTATCAGGCCTTCTGTCAGTCGGCAGGCCTTGAAGCCCTGGCCTTGTCGGACATGGAGCACTATCAGATTGAAGGCGAATACCTGGGCTCCCTTTACCGGGTCTCCAAGCATGAACTCTTGAAAAACAATCCGGATACAACCGAGGGCTGGCGGCCCAGGGCTGACTATAA